>Ga0307373_10001723_pt1 | contig 40728 bp, 41 predicted proteins | sample OX2MG_FD_202534 | JGI IMG/M metagenome (GOLD analysis project Ga0307373, IMG submission 202534) | Soil microbial communities from Risofladan, Vaasa, Finland - OX-2 | ecosystem: Environmental > Terrestrial > Soil > Coastal area > Acid sulfate soil | place: Finland: Risofladan, Vaasa | collected...
CCAGCGCCTGCAGGTCCTCGTCGAAGATCTCGGCCTTCTTGTCGGCGAGGTCCTTGAAGCGCTGGAACGCCTTGTTGTACGCGTCCTCGCTCGCGAGCTCGATGCCGAGCTCCTTCAAGCGCTGCTTAAAGGCGTTGCGCCCCGAGAGCTTGCCGAGCACGATCTTGTTGGTGCTCCAACCCACGTCCTCGGCAGTCATGATCTCGTAGGTCTGGCGCGCCTTCAGCACCCCGTCCTGGTGGATGCCCGAGGCGTGCGCGAAGGCATTCGCCCCGACCACGGCCTTGTTCGGCTGCACCACGAAGCCGGTGATCTGCGACACCAGGCGCGAGGTCGGCACGATCTGGGTGGCGTCGATGCCGGTCTCAAGATGAAAGAAATCGCTGCGCGTGCGCACCGCCATCACCACTTCCTCGAGCGAAGTGTTGCCGGCGCGCTCGCCCAGGCCGTTGATGGTGCACTCGATCTGGCGTGCCCCGCCGATCATCACGGCGGCGAGCGAGTTCGCAACCGCCATGCCGAGGTCGTTGTGGCAATGCACCGACCACATCGCCTGGTCGGAGTTGGGCACCCGCTCGCGCAGCTTTCTGATGAACTCGCCGAACTGTTGCGGCACCGCGTAGCCGACGGTATCGGGAATGTTGATCGTGGTGGCGCCTTCCTTGATCACCGCCTCCAGCACGCGGCACAGGAAATCCGGCTCGGAGCGGCTGCCGTCTTCGGGCGAGAACTCGACGTCGGGGCAGGCGTTCCTGGCGTAGCGCACCGCGAGCGTCGCTTGCTCGAGCACCTGCTCGGGGCTCATGCGCAGCTTCTTCTCCATGTGGATCGGGCTGGTCGCGATGAAGGTGTGCACGCGCCAGGACTTGGCACCCTTCAGGGCGTCGATTCCGCGCTGGATGTCGCGGTCGTTGGCTCGGCACAGGCCGGCGACGGTCGAGTCCTTGACCACGCCGGCGATTGCGCGCACCGCCTCGAAGTCGCCGTTGGACGCGGCGGGAAAGCCGGCCTCGATCACGTCGATGCGCATGCGCTCCAGCGCGCGCGCGATGCGCAGCTTCTCGTCCTTGGTCATCGAAGCGCCGGGACTCTGCTCGCCGTCGCGCATGGTAGTGTCGAATATGATCAACCGGTCCTTTTTCATCGCCCGCTCCTAGGGTCAAAACGCATTGAATGTACGTAGTCCTTCCCACCGCGAGGGCGGTTGGGGTGCTGCCGAATTGGGGGTGGGTGTCTGCTAGCGCGCGCGGCGCAGCAGCAGGCCGGCCAGCAGAAACGCGCGGCCGGAATCAGATTGCTCGGGACGGAGAGTCGGAGCCATGAGGTGCAATATAGCGCCGTTCCCGCGGTCCCGCAACCCGACTTCGATCGGCTAGCCCGGCCTGCTGTCCACGCGCGCTCGCACAAGCCGAGGAGCGTAGCTCAGTGCATAGACCAGGAACGCTGCCGACCACAGCCCGCCTGAGAGCTCGACCAGGGGCATGTATGCGGTCAGCACAAGCGCTGCCGCCACGCGCGCCGCGGCGGCGCAATGCACCAGGACGTAGGCCGCGGTCTCGGCGCGCCCGGCGACGAGCGGCCGGCCGGTGTGACCAAGGGCGGTGCGGGTGATCATGCCCATGATGGTCCCGCTCAGCGCGCCGACGGCGAATGCGTGCAGCGCCGCCGCCTGCACCACCAGGCCGAGCGCCGACAGTCCGAGCAGTACAAAGCCCACCGGGATCCAGGCATGCGAAAGGTGCAGGATCCACAGGATCGGCCGCCGGATCGTTGCGAGCGGCGCCCACCCTGCTTGGCGCGTCGCGTGCAGCGCCGCTGCGACGAAGGCGAGCAGCGCCTCGGGCCAACCGCTCCACTCGAGCAGCGCCCCCGCGAAGGCGGCGAGCGTCACGGCGAGCGCCGCGCGGTCGAGCCTCGGGCGAAGCTTCACGCCGGCCTTCGGGAGCGCGCTCGCCGTGAACGCAGGCACCACCCTGCCTGCCATCACGATCATCAGGGTGACGATGAGATAGAGTGCAGCCTGGACCGGGACCCCGGGCGCGATGTCGAGCGCGCCGGCCACTGCCAGGTGAAAGCATACGTTCGCGAGCCCGAGCACAACCAGCAGCGCCACGACGAAGTAGTTGCGCGCATTGCGCGCGCCGACGATGACGCGCGCCATCACCGCCGCAAGGACAAACGCGAAGGCGCAGTCGACCAGCGCCGCGGGCAGCGCCGGCCCGGTGATGACCAGCACGCGACCCGCCAGCCAGAGTGCGGCGAGCAGCGCAAGCGGCAGGCCCTGCGGCGTGGGCAGCCCCGTCCAGACGCGGCCGGCAGTCAACAGGAAGCCGGCGATCACGGCAAGCGCGAAGCCGAACACCATCTCGTGCTGGTGCCAGTTGAGCCCTTCCAGGTAACGCACCGGCCAGCCGTGGCCCAGGAGCGAGGCCACCCAGGCGGGAATGGCCAGCGCGGCAAATAGCGCGGCGAGCAAATAGAACGGCCGGAAGCCGAGGCTGAACGGCGAAAAGCCCTGCGGCAAGAAAAGCTGGGGAGCAGACTTCATCGGATGCGCGATGCCGGGCGGAGAAAGAAGCAACTTAGCGCGTCCGCCGCGCGCACGACTTATGCCAGATCAAGAATCCGCGGGCAGGCCTGCGCGCGGGCCCGACTCACGCATCTCACCCGAACGGCCGCATGCGGCGCCGGCTGAAGGCCCACTGTACATAGCCCGAAAGCGCATAGACGACCACCAGCAGCACCAGCGTGACCGCGGGCTTGATCGCGATCACGGTCAACGCCGCGGCGATCGCGACCACCGCCCAGAACGGGACGCTCTTTTTCAGGTTGATGTCCTTGAAGCTGTAATACGGGATGTTCGACACCATGGTCACGCCCGAGAACATGGTCACGACCCAGGCAGCCCAGCGCAGCCACTCCCCGCGGTCGACCCCGAAGTCGTTCATCACCCAGACCAGGCCGGCCACCACCGCCGCCGCCGCGGGGCTCGGCAGCCCCTGGAAGTAGCGCTTGTCCACGACGTCGATGTTGGTATTGAAGCGTGCCAGGCGCAGCGCTGCGCCCGCGCAGTACACGAAAGCGGCGACCCAGCCGAGCTTGCCCAAGCCCTGGAGCGCCCACTCGTAGGCCACCAGCGCGGGCGCGACGCCGAACGACACCATGTCCGACAGGCTGTCGTACTCCGCGCCGAACTCGCTTTGCGTACGCGTCAGCCGCGCGACGCGGCCGTCGAGGCCGTCGAGTACCATCGCGAGATAGATGGCCACCGCCGCCACTTCGAAGTTCTGATTCATCGCCTGGACGATGGCGTAGAACCCGGCGAACAGCGCCCCCGTTGTGAACAGGTTGGGCAGCAGATAGATGCCGCGGCGCCGCAACGCACCGATCGACGGACGCGTAAGCCTGTGGCGGCGATCGGGGGGGAAATCAGCCATTTCCGGCAAGCCTTGCGAGCACGCTCTCCGCCGCGTACACCTTGTCGCCGATCGCCGCTTTCACCTCGGCGTCGAGCGGCAGGTAGTGATCGACGCGCGAACCGAAGCGGATGAAGCCGAAGCGCTGCCCGGCGTTCAATTCGGCGCCTGCCTCAACATAGCACAGGATGCGGCGCGCGATCAGTCCCGCAACCTGCACACAGGTGACGTCCTGTCCGTCCGGCGTGCGCAACCACAGGGCGTTGCGCTCGTTCTCCAGCGAGGCCTTGTCGAGCGCGGCGTTGAGGAATCGCCCCGCGTGGTACCAGCGCTGCTTCACCACACCGCGGACCGGCGAGCGGTTCGAGTGCACGTTGAACACATTCATGAACACACTCACCTTGAGCGCGTCGCGCTCGAGCCATGGATCACGCGCCTTCTCCACCTCCACCACCCTGCCGTCAGCGGCCGAGAGCACCACGCGCGGGTCCTCCGGCACCTCACGCGGCGGGTCGCGGAAGAATTGCAGCACGAACAGTGCCGCCAGCCACAACGGCGCCGACCACCAGCCGGCGAGCCACGCGGCCAGCGCCGCGACGGCGAGCGCGGCGGCGAGGAACGGCCAGCCTTCGCGCGCGATCAGTGGATGCGGGTAGCCCGGCCGCATGTCTCAGTCGGCCTTGCCCGCGGCCGCGGACTCCGGCACCTTGTCGCCACACGCTGCGAGCACGGCGAGCGTGAGCAAGCGTTGCACCATGGCGCCTCCCTCCGAGTGGATCCGGTGCGCCGGCCTCGGCTCCGGGCGTGGGGCGCGGGCGGGCAACGGCCTCAATTCTTCGACGTGTCGACCAGGCGGTTCTTCCTGATCCAGGGCATCATCTCGCGCAGCCGGCCGCCGACCTGCTCGATCTGGTGCTCGGCGGTCATGCGGCGGCGCGAGAGCAGCGTCGGCGCGCCGGCGCGGTTCTCGAGCACAAAATCCTTGGCGTATTCCCCCGTCTGGATGCGCCCGAGCGCCGCGCGCATCGCGTCCTTGACCCGCGCGTCGATGATCTTCGGTCCGGTCACGTATTCGCCGTACTCGGCGTTGTTGGAGATGGAGTAGTTCATGGTGCCGATGCCGCCCTCGTACATCAGGTCGACGATGAGTTTGAGCTCGTGCAGGCACTCGAAGTACGCCATCTCGGGCGCATAGCCGGCCTCGACCAGGGTCTCGAAGCCCGCCTTCACCAGCTCGACGCAGCCGCCGCACAGCACCGCCTGCTCGCCGAAGAGATCCGTCTCGGTCTCCTCCTTGAAGCTGGTCTCGATCACCCCCGCCTTGCCGCCGCCGATCGCGGCTGCGTACGACAGCGCCATGTCGCGCGCCTTCTTCGAGGCATTGCGGTGCACCGCGATCAGCATCGGCACGCCGCCGCCGCCGACGTAGGTCGAGCGCACGGTGTGCCCGGGCGCCTTGGGCGCCACCATCCATACATCGAGGTCGGCGCGCGGCTGCACCTGGCCGTAGTGGATGTTGAAGCCGTGCGCAAAAGCGAGCGCGCCGCCCTTCTTGATATTGTGCTCGACATCGCTCGCGTACACCGCCGCGATGTGCTCATCGGGCATCAGCATCATCACGATGTCGGCACCCTTTACCGCCTCCCCAATCTCGGCGACCTTGAGGCCGGCCTTCTTCGCCTTGTCCCAGGACGCCCCGCCCTTGCGCAAGCCCACGGTCACCTTCACTCCCGACTCGTTGAGGTTCTGCGCGTGCGCGTGACCCTGCGAGCCGTAGCCCAGAATGGTGACCTTCTTGCCCTTGACGAGCGACAGGTCGGCGTCCTTGTCGTAATACACCTTCATGAGTCCCCCCTGACTGTGGATGCGCGCCACCGCGGGCGGCAGCGCGTGATTCTAGACCCGCAGAATGCGGTTACCGCGACCGATGCCCGAGGCCCCGGTGCGCACCGTCTCCAGGATCGTCCCCTGGTCGAGCGCCTGGATGAATGCGTCGAGCTTCCTGCCGTCGCCGGTGAGCTCGATCGTGTAGGTATTGTCCGAGACGTCGATGACGCGGCCGCGAAAGATGTCGGCCATGCGCTTCATGTCCTCGCGCTCCTTGGCGCCGGCGCGCACCTTGATCAGCATCAACTCGCGCTCGATATGCTCGGCCTCCGACAGGTCGACCACCTTCACCACCTCGACCAGCTTGTTGAGCTGCTTGGTGATCTGCTCGACCACGTCTTCCGAGCCCGTAGTGACGATCGTCATGCGCGACATCGAGGCATCCTCGGTGGGCGCCACGGTGAGCGACTCGATGTTGTAGGCGCGCGCCGAGAACAGGCCCGCGATGCGCGACAGCGCGCCGGCCTCGTTCTCGACCAGGATGGAGATGATGTGGCGCTGGCTCATCATGAGGCGCAGCCTGCGTCGCTCACAGCTCTTCGGCGAGGATCATTTCCGAGATGCCTTTGCCCCCCGGCACCATCGGGTAGACGTTCTCGGTCTGGTCGGTGAGGAAATCGAGAAACACCAGCTCGTCCTTGCGCTTGAACGCCTCGCGCAGCGCAGGCTCCACATCCGCCGGCTTGTCGACCAGCACGCCGCGGTGGCCGTAGCCCTCGGCGAGCTTGACGAAGTCGGGCAACGCATCCATGTAGGACTCGGAGTAGCGGTTGCCGTGGAAGAATTCCTGCCACTGGCGCACCATACCCATGTAGCGGTTGTTCAAATTGACGATCTTGATCGGCAGCCGGTACTGCTTGCAGGTCGACAGTTCCTGCAGGCACATCTGGATGCTAGACTCGCCGGTGACGCAGGCGACCGTCGCGCCCGGGTTGGCGAGCTGCACCCCCATTGCCGCCGGCAGCCCGAATCCCATCGTGCCGAGGCCGCCCGAGTTGATCCAGCGCTTGGGCAAGTCGAACTTGTAGAACTGCGCCGCCCACATCTGGTGCTGGCCGACGTCGGAGGTGACGAAGGCGTCGCCGCCGGTCACCTCGTAGAGCTTCTCGATCACGAACTGCGGCTTGATGATCTTCGAGCCGCGGTCGTAGCGCAGGCAATCCTTCGACTTCCAGAGCTCGATCTGCGCCCACCACGCCTTGAGCGCCGCGGGATCGGGGCGCTGCGCCGCGGCCGTGACGAGCTTGATGAGCTCCTCCAGCACGTCGGGCACTTGGCCGACGATCGGCACGTCCACCTTGACGCGCTTGGAGATGGACGACGGGTCGATGTCGATGTGAATGATCTTGCGCGGGTTCTGCGCGAAATGCGCCGGGTTGCCGATGACCCGGTCGTCGAACCTGGCGCCGACTGCGAGCAGCACGTCGCAGTGCTGCATCGCCATGTTCGCCTCGTAGGTGCCGTGCATGCCGAGCATGCCGAGGAACAGAGGATCGCTCGCCGGGTACCCGCCCAGACCCATCAGCGTGCTGGTGCACGGAAAGCCGAGCAGACGCACGAATTCGGCGAGCAGCGGCGCGGCGTCGGACAGGATCACGCCGCCGCCCGTGTAGATCATGGGCCGTTTCGCCTCGAGCAGCAGCTGCACCGCCTTCTTGATCTGCCCCGCGTGGCCCTTGCGCACGGGGCTGTACGAGCGCATGGTCACGGTCTCCGGATACTGAAACTCGCAGCTCGCCGCGGTGACGTCCTTCGGAATATCGACCAGCACCGGCCCGGGGCGGCCGGTCTTGGCGAGATAGAACGCTTTCTTGATCGCAACCGCCAGATCCTTGACGTTCTTCACCAGAATGTTGTGCTTGACGCACGGCCGGGTGATGCCGACCGTATCGACCTCCTGGAAGGCATCCAGGCCGATTGCATGCGTCGGCACCTGTCCGGTGATGATCACCATCGGGATCGAGTCCATGTAGGCGGTGGCGATGCCGGTCACCGCGTTGGTGACCCCGGGCCCGGAAGTCACCAGGCACACCCCCACCTTGTTCGATGCCCGCGAGTAGCCGTCGGCCGCGTGCGCCGCGCCCTGCTCGTGACGCACCAGGACGTGCTTGACCTTGTCCTGCTTGAACAGCGCGTCGTAGATGAACAGCACCGCGCCGCCCGGGTAGCCGAATACGTATTCGACACCCTCTTCCTGCAGGCAACGCACAACGATCTCGGCGCCGGTGAGTTCCATCCCCTTGATTCGATCCATGACCTTGGCTGCGACAAATACGGCGGAGAACATTGAACGATAAAGACTTGTTGCGATGCGGTCAAGAGAATGGGCATGGCATGTCGAGCCGGTTTTGGTAACATGCGCGGCCAACCGCATCGGCGCGGATTAGGCTTCAGCACGGCGCCCGCGTTTCGCGGGGGCGTTGCTTCTCGATTTTAAGGGAGAGCCCATCTGGCATCACCCAGCGAGCTATCGGCGTTCCTAGCGGGCGTCGAGCGGCGCGCCTTCAAGCAGGCAATTTTCGCTGTCCGTGAAGAGGAGGCGGCGCTCGACATCGTCCAGGACGCGATGCTGCGGCTGGCGGAGCGATATGGCGATCGGCCGGCTGCCGAGTTGCCGCTCTTGTTTCAGCGTATCCTGCAGAACGCGATCCGGGACTTCTTTCGCCGCCAGAAGGTACGCTCGCTGTGGATGACGCTGCTCTCGGCGCTCACACCGGCTGGCGCAGAAGACGAAGATCACGATCCCCTGGAAACTCTGCGCCCGGCCTCTGGGTCGAAGGCCGAGGATGGGCCAGCCGAGCTCCATGAGCGATCACAACTTCTTGAAATAATTGAGGAAGAGATCGTGCGACTGCCGGCCCGTCAACGCCAGGCATTTCTCATGCGTTACTGGGAGGAGTTGGACGTCGCTGAGACCGCTAAGGTGATGGGTTGCTCGGAGGGCAGCGTCAAGACCCACTGCTCGCGGGCGACGCATACATTGGCTGCGGCGCTCAAAGCGCGCGGCATCACGCTGTAATGCCCGCGGCGCCACGCCAGGGTTTCCGCGGCGCCTGAGACGACGATGAACGAGCTGCAATTCGGCAACAAGGTCCGTCAGGTGCTGAATCGGGGCACCGACCTGGATGCGCGCGCGCTCGCACGCTTGCGGGCGGCACGCGGTCGCGCGCTCTCCGTGCAGCGGATCGAGAGCGCTCCGGCGCTCGCCTGGGCCGATAACGTCCTCGGGCGTCTCGGCGGCTTGGCCGGCATTTCGCTGCGCGTGTTTCTTCCTGCGGTGTTGCTGGTGGGCGGACTGCTCGGAATCTACTCTTGGCAACAGAATCACCACGCGGTTGAGGTGACAGAAATCGACGCCAAGCTCCTCACGGACGATCTGCCGATCGACGCGTACCTCGACAAGGGCTTCGAAGCATGGCTGAAGAAGCAGGCCTCGAGCTGAGCAAAGGCGCCCGCCGGCCGGCATCTTTCGTCGGACTCCTGCAGCGGATGCCGCGCCTGGCGGTGGCGCTGACCTGCGCCCTGCTCGCGGCGAGCGCGTTCGCCGCGGGCCCCGCGAAGAACCCGGCATGGAGCGCGCTCACACCGCCGCAGCAGCAGATTCTCGCCCCGCTTGCCGGCGAATGGGACAACCTCGATGCCGCCGGCAAAAGGACGTGGCTGGGAATCGCCAAACGCTATCCGAAGATGACGCCGATCGGGCAGAAGCGCGTGCAGACGCGCATGAAGAAATGGGCCAAGCTCACGCCCGAGCAGCAGCGCGAGGCGCGTGAGCGCTACCGCAAGCTCTCGCCGCAGAAACGCCGCGAGCTCGAACGCAAGTGGGCCGAATACCAGGCGCTGCCGCCGCAGGAGCGCGCGCGCTTGGAGGCGCCCCCCGTTGCGCACGCCGCCAAGCGCGCGAGCAGCCCCAAGGTCCCGCCCAAACCTGCTGCCCACGACAAGTGAGCGCGCTGGCTTCCGACGCGCCGCAAATGCCAAGCGTGCTGCGCCGTCTGGCGAGCATGCTGTACGAAAGCATGCTCCTGGTCGCGATTGCAGTCATCGCCAGCGCAGTGTTCCTGCTCGCCAACGGCGGTCAGGCGGCGACGGGCTGGGTGCGGCACGCGGAGCAGGCCTACCTCGTCGCCGTGTTCGGCGCGTACTTCGTCTACTGCTGGTTGCGCGGCGGACAAACGCTCGCGATGAAAGCGTGGCGCATCCGTCTCGTCGCTCCGGGACAGGCGCAACTGCCGGTCCGTCTGGTAGTGCTGCGGCTCGTCTACGCTGCCATCTTCCTCGGCGCGTTCGGCACCGCGGTCGTCGCTGCCTTCGTGAACCGCAACCCGTGGCTTGCGTTCGCCAGCGTGGCGCTTAGCGGCATCGGGCTGGGCTGGGCGCTGGTCGACCGCGACCGCCAGTTCCTGCACGATCGCCTCGCCGGAACCCAGCTGGTACTGGTGCCGCGCGGCGGCTAGGTCCCCGGCGGCGCACCCCTAGCGGCGCTCGACCAGCCACATCATCGCGAACGCCGCGAGCAGGAACGCTGCGGTCGGCAGCGCCGCGGCGGCGAACGGCGGCCAGTTGCGCAGCAGCCCGATATGCGAGAACAGGCTGTTGAGCATGTGATAGAACACGCCGAGCATGATGCCGAGAAACACCTTGACTCCGACCATGCCAGAGCGCGCCTGCATGTACGCAAAGGGCAGCGCGAGCGCCATCATCACCAGTACCGCGAGCGGATAGAACAGCTTCTTCCATAGCGCGATCTTGTAGCGCTCGGTCTTCTGGTGGTTGCCCGCCAGATGCTGGATGTAGCGGTACAAGCCGTAGGTCGACATGCGGTCCGGGGCCACGAGAAGCACGCTCAGCAGCTCCGGGTTGACTGCCGAGTGCCACTCTATCTGCGCGTAATGCTCCACGGTCGGGCCGGCCGATGTGAAGCGCGTTTGGGCGACGCCGCTCAAGCGCCACACCCCATGACCGCGGTAGTCGGCGCGGGCGGCCGCTCGAGCCAAGAGCAGGCGGTCGTTCGCATCGAATTCGTAGATGCGCAGGTCGTCAAGCCTGTCGGCTTGGCGCGGCTCCCGAACATTGATGAAGGAGTGCCCGTCCTTCAACCACAGCCCCGAGCGCATTTCCTGGCCGATCAGCGTGCTCATGGCGCGCAGCTTGAGCTGCTGCGCCGCCTCCTCCGCGCCGGGTGCGATCCACTCTCCGATCGCGAAGGTGAGCACCACGAACACGATGCCGATCCTGGCGAGCACGGCCGCGGCGCCCAGGGGAGACATTCCCGCGCCGCGCATCACGGTGAACTCCGAGTTGCTCGCCAGATGCGCGAGCACGTACAGAGTGCCGATCAGCACCACCACGGGAAACAGCTCGTAGGCGTGGCCGGGAACGGACAGAATCACGAACTCGAACACTTGGCGCAGCCGATAGCTGCCCTTGTCGAGGTCGCCGAGCTCGTGGATCAGATCGAAGAACGCGAACAGTCCGAGGAAGCCGAGGAGCACGAAAGCGACCGCACCGTAGATCTGGCGCGCAAGGTAACGCTCGATGGTGCGGCTTGCCATGCCGGGACCGGCCTCAGCGCCCGAAGCGCAGCCGGAACAGCGAGACGCGCCGCGCGAACAGCAGCGTGAGCAGCCCGATCATGAGCGCGTGCACCAGCCACCAGCCGATCGAGAAAGCGAGCTCGCCCTGGCCAACGCGCGCCTGACTGACCGACAGCAGGTTCGAGTACACGATGTAGGTGACCAGCGCGAACGGCAGGTTGATCGAGCGCCCTCCCCGCGGATTGACGAAACTCAGGGGAATCGCGAGCAGCGCCAGGATCAGCGCCGATAGCGGCACGCCGATACGCCACACCAGCTCGCCCAGGTTGGCTGCGCTCGGGTCGCGGATCAGCGCCAGCGTGGACAGCGCGCGGGTGCTCGCCTCGGGCGCCGGACCGGCCTGCGACTCGATGCGCGTGGCGTAGCGCCCGAACTTCATGACGCGGAAATCCGCTTCGCCGGGGGTCCCCTCGTAGCGGCTGCCATTCAGCAAAACCAGGAAGCGGTCTCCGTTCGGCGCCGTCTCGGTGAAGCCCTTGTGGCTCATCATGACGCCCGTGCGTCCCTGCTGGGTCGAATTCACGAACACGTTCTGCACCGCCCTCTTGTCGCCCGCAATCGACTCGACGAAGTACACCCGGTCCTTGTCTCCCGACTCGCCGAACACGCCGGGCTCGACACGCGAGACGTCGCTGCGCGCGTCGAGCCCGCTGCGGTACTGCTCCCCGACGGTCGCCGCCCAAGGCGAGATCACCAGCGACAGCAACGCGATCAGCGCGACGATCGGGGCGGCGAATGCCACGACCGGCCTGAACCATGCCGCGAGCGACAGCCCGGAACCGAACCAGATCACCATTTCCGAGTCGCGATAGCTGCGCGTCAGCGTGAGCAGCACCGTGACGAACAGCGTGAGCGAAAGCAGCACCGGCAGGACATTGAGCGCGAAGAAACCGAGGTAGGCAAGCACCGCGTCGGATGGAATCTCGCCGCCCGCCGCCTGCCCCAGCAGCCGCACCAGCTGCGTGGTGAGCGCGATCGCGAACAGCGCCAGGAAAACCGCGACCGCGAAGCCGGCCAACTCACGCAGCAGCGCGCGGCGGAAGATCATCGTTACTCGATGCGCCCTCGCGCTGGTTCGCGCCGCCCCGCAAAACATGCGATGATTTGCGCCGCCAAGCGATCGCGGAGGACATGGTGGAATTTAGCATAAAAACAGTGTCTCCCGAGCGCGCCAGGACCGGCTGCCTGGTCCTCGGCGTGCACCCCGGAGGAACGCTCACGCACGCGGCGCAGATCGCCGATCGCGCCGCGCGCGGCGCGCTGCGCGAGGTGCTTTCCAAGGGCGACCTGAGCGGCAAGACCGGCACGACGCTGCTCCTGCATCGCGTCGCGGGACTGGCCGCCGAGCGGGTCCTCCTCGTCGGGCTCGGCGAGCAGAAGGAATTCGGCGCTGCGGCGTTCCGCGACGCAGTGCGCGCGATCGCCAACGCGCTCAAGGAGCTGGGCGCCAAGGACTCGGTCTGGTTCATCGCCGACGCCAAGGTGGACGATCAGCCGCTGGCCTGGAACGTGCGTCAGGCGGTACTCGGCGCTCGCGAGGCCTTCTACCGCTTCGACCGGTTGAAGACGCAGAAGAAGGCCCCGGCACCCGCGCTCGAGTCACTGACGCTGGCGCTGTCGGGCGCGCCGGTCACGCTGCCGGCGCAGCGCGCGCTCAAGGAGGCGGTCGCGACCGCCGAGGGCGTGGACCTGGCGCGCACTCTGGGCAACCTGCCTTCCAACATCTGCACCCCGAGCTACCTCGCCGCGGAGGCGAAGAAGCTCGCGCGCCAGTTCAAGCTTGGCGTCGAGGTGCTCGAGCGCCGCGACATGGAAAAGCTCGGCATGGGCGCGCTGCTCGCGGTCACGCAGGGCTCGCGGCAGCCGCCGAAGCTGATCGTGCTGCGCTACCAGGGCGCGGCGAAATCGAGCAAGCCGCTGGTGCTGGTAGGCAAGGGCATCACCTTCGACACCGGCGGCATTTCGCTCAAGCCGGCCGCCGAGATGGACGAGATGAAGTACGACATGTCGGGTGCGGGCAGCGTGCTCGGTACGCTGCGCGCGCTGGCCGGGATGAAGGCGCCGCTGAACGCGATCGGGCTGATACCGACCTGCGAGAACATGCCCGGCGGCGCGGCGATCAAGCCGGGCGACGTCGTGACCACGCTTTCGGGGCAGACGGTCGAGATCCTCAACACCGACGCCGAGGGGCGGCTCATCCTGTGCGACGCGCTCGCCTATGCCGAGCGGCTCGGCCCGCACACCGTGATCGACATCGCCACGCTGACCGGCGCCTGCGTGATCGCGCTTGGCCATGTGGCGACCGGCCTGTTCGCCAACGAGCAGAAGCTCGCCGACGAGATTCGCGCGGCCGGCGAGGACGCGTGGGACCGGGTCTGGCAGCTGCCGCTATGGGAGGATTACCAGGAGCAATTGCGCTCGAACTTCGCCGACATGGCGAACATCGGCGGGCGCCCCGCGGGCAGCGTCACCGCGGCATGCTTTCTCGCGCGCTTCACGCGCAGCCTGCGCTGGGCGCACCTCGACATCGCGGGTACGGCCTGGAAGGGCGGTCGCGAAAAAGGCTCCACCGGCCGGCCCGTGCCGCTGCTGGTGCGCTTCGCCCTGCGCCAGGCGGGCGTACGCTAGGGCCCCTTGCGCGAAGCCGCCTCAGCGGATGACCACGATCGACTTCTACTTCAACGCCGCGGACCGGCTGCGGGTCGCCTGCCGCCTGGCCGCGAAGGCGCTGGCGCAGAAGAAGCGCCTGCTCATCTACGCGCCCCAAGCGGACGTGGCGCAGCGCATCGATCGCATGCTGTGGACCTGGCCGGCGATGGCGTTCGTCCCGCACTGCATGGCGCACGAAGAGCTCGCCGCCGAGACGCCGGTGCTGATTGCCGCGGAGGCAGCGGCGCCCGGCCCGGCCGAGCTGATTCTCAATCTGGCGCCGGAGTGCCCGCCGCATTTCGAGCGCTTCGACCGGCTGCTTGAAGTGGTGTCGCAGGACGAGCAGGAACGCGCGGAAGGCCGCAGCCGCTATCGTTTCTACAAGGCGCGCGGCTACCGCATCAGCGACCACGATCTCGCCACGGAGACGGCGCGCGGTGAGTGAGGACCACGACCTCAATCCCCTCGTGCAGCGCGTCGACGCGCTGCTGCGGCGCCATCAGGAGCAGGCGCAGATGGCCGAGGAGGATGTCCCGGTCCTGACCGAGATCGTCGACCCGGAGGCCGCTGCCGGGCCTGCGCCAGTCACCCCCGCCACCCGGGAGCTGCTCGACGCCATCGAGGCCGCGGTGCTGGAGCGCCTGTGGCCGGAGCTGGACCGGATCCTCGAACGGCAGCTGCAGGAGTTGCGCGCCGAAATGGCGGCCAGCTTTCGCCAGGCGGTGCGCCACGCCATCGCCCGCGCCACGCGGGACGGCGAGCCGGACGCTTCCTGAGCCGCAGCGCCGGGCGCGCCGCGGCCGGTATAATCCGCGGTTTTTCCGCAAGTTATCGCGATGTCGCTCGACAAGAGCTTCGATCCGCGCGCCATCGAACAGCGCTGGTACCGGCGCTGGGAGCAGGCGGGCTGGTTCGCCGCAGGCACCGATCCGCGGCGGCCCTCGTTCTGCATCCAGCTGCCGCCACCCAACGTCACCGGCGTGCTGCACATGGGGCACGCGTTCAACCAGACGATCATGGACGCGCTGACGCGCTATCACCGCATGCGCGGGGCAAACACGCTCTGGCTGCCCGGTACCGACCACGCCGGCATCGCCACACAGATCGTAGTCGAGCGGCAGCTGGAGCAGGCCGGCAACGCGCGCGGGCAGCTCGGGCGCGAGAAGTTCATCGAGAAGGTCTGGCAGTGGAAGCAGCACTCCGGCTCGACGATTACCGAGCAGATGCGCCGCATGGGCGATTCCTGCGACTGGGACCGCGAATACTTCACGATGGACGGGAAGCTCTCGCGCGTGGTGATCGAGACGTTCGTGCGCCTTTACGAGCAGGGTCTGATCTACCGCGGCAAGCGCCTGGTGAACTGGGACCCCGTGCTGCTGACGGCAGTGTCCGACCTCGAGGTAGAGAGCGAGGAGGAAGACGGCCACCTCTGGCACATACGCTACCCAGGGGATGGCTTCAGCCTGACGGTCGCCACCACCCGCCCCGAAACCATGCTCGGCGACGTGGCGGTGATGGTGCATCCGGAGGATGAGCGTTACCGCGCCTACATCGGCCGGGAGGTCGAGCTGCCGCTCGCCGGGCGCCGCATACCGGTGATCGCCGACGAGTACGTCGATCGCGAGTTCGGCACCGGCTGCGTCAAGGTCACGCCCGCGCACGACTTCAACGATTACCAGGTCGGCGTGCGCCACGGCCTGCCGCAGATCAGCATCTTCACGCTCGACGCACGCATCAACGAGCACGGCCCGGAGCAATATCGCGGCATGGACCGCTACGAGGCGCGCGAGCGCATGGTGCACGACCTCAAGGCCCAGGGTCTGCTCGAGTCGGTCAAACCGCACCGTATGGTGGTGCCGCGCTGCGGGCGCACCGGCGCGGTGGTCGAGCCGATGCTCACCGATCAGTGGTTCGTCGCGCTGTCCAAGCCCGGGCCCGAGGGCAGCCTGTTCCCCGGCAAGTCGATATCGCAGGTCGCCAGCGACGCGGTCGAACGGGGCGAAGTCAAGTTCTTTCCGGAAAACTGGGTCAACACCTACAACCAGTGGATGTCGAACATCCAGGACTGGTGCATTTCGCGCCAATTGTGGTGGGGCCACCAGATCCCGGCCTGGTACGACGAACAGGGCCGGGTCTACGTCGGTCGCAGCGAGCAGGAGGTGCGGGAGAAGCATTCGATCGACGGCGCGCTCAGGCGCGACCCCGACGTGCTCGACACCTGGTTCTCCTCGGCGCTGGTGTGCCACTCCACGCTGGGCTGGCCAGATCCGCAGGGCGCCGACAAGATCGCCTACGAGCTGTATCTGCCATCCAGCGTGCTGGTCACCGGCTACGAGATCATTTTCTTCTGGGTTGCGCGCATGGTGATGATGACCACCTGGTTCACCGGCCGGGTGCCGTTTCGCGACGTCTACATCCACGGCATCGTGCGCGATCACGAAGGCAAGAAGATGTCGAAATCCGAAGGCAACACGATCGATCCGGTGGACCTGATCGAGGGCATCGCGCTCGAGCCGCTGCTCGCGAAGCGCACCACGGGGCTGCGCAAACCCGAGGCCGCGCCCAAGATCCGCGAGCGCACGAAAAGGGAATTTCCGGACGGCATCCCGGCCTATGGCGCTGACGCGCTGCGCTTCACCATGGCCGCCTATGCGACGCTCGGGCGCAATGTCAATTTCGACTTCAAGCGCTGCGAGGGCTACCGCAATTTCTGCAACAAGCTGTGGAACGCAACGCGCTTCGTGCTGATGAATACGGAGGACAGGGACTGCGGACAAGGCGAGGACGCACCGGTCACGCTGTCGGCCTGGGACCGCTGGATCGTCAGCACGCTGCAGCGCACCGAGGTCGAGGTCGAACAGGCCTTCGCCGACTATCGGCTCGACAACGTCGCCAATGCGATCTACCGCTTCGTGTGGGACGAGTATTGCGACTGGTACGTGGAGCTCGCGAAGCGACAGCTTGCCGAAGGCAGCGAATCCGAGCAGCGCGGGACGCGCAGGACGCTGGTGCGGGTGCTGGAGGCGGCATTGCGCCTTGCCCATCCGGTCATTCCGTTCATCACCGAGGAGCTCTGGCATCACGTTGCGCCACTCGCCGGAAAAGGCGGCGAAACGGTCATGCTCGCGCCGTTCCCGAAGAGTCGGCCGGAAAAGATCGACGCCGCCGCCGAACAGGAGATCGTGCTGGCAAAGAGCGTGGTGAACGCGGGCCGCAACCTGCGCAGCGAGATGAAGCTGACGCCGCAGCAGAGAGTGCCGTTCTACATCAGCGGACCCGCCAGCGCTTCCACGGCGAGCGCGTTCATCACGCTCGTTCGGCCCTCCTCGCTCCAATTCGTGGACGTCCTGCCCGTGGTCGATGCGCCCGTCGCGGTGGCGGGTCCGTATCGCGTCATGGCGCACGTCGAAATCGACGTGCCGGCCGAAATCGCACGCCTGGAGAAGGAAATCGCGCGCATCGAGGGGGAGATCGGCAAGGCACGCGGCAAGCTTGCGAACGCATCGTTCGTCGACCGCGCGCCGGCCAAGGTCGTCGAGCAGGAGCGCGAGCGTCTGACAGGATTCGAGGCCATGCTCGCCAAGCTCAGGCCCCAGCTGGCAAAGCTCGCGGCGCGGGCGTAACTTGGAATCGGCACGCAGGTGCTCCGACCGCGGCGCGCCGGCGCACCGCGTTCGGGCTTCCCCATGATACTGCCGCACAGCCTGCGCGCGTTCCACCACCGCAACTACCGGCTGTTCTTCTTCGGTCAGGGCGTGTCGCAGATCGGCACCTGGCTGCAGCTGATCGCGGTCGGCTGGCTGATGTTCCGCCTGTCCGGCTCGGCCTTCCTGCTCGGCCTGGCATCCTTCGCGCTGCAGATCCCCTTCCTGGTCCTCGCGCCGGTCGCCGGTGTGTGGGTCGACCGCGCGCGCAAGCGCAGGGTGCTCTACGCCACCCAGAGCACCGCGCTGGCGCAATCTCTGGCCATGCTCGCGCTGGTGGCGACCGGGACCATCCGGCCCTGGCATCTGATCGTGGGTAACCTAGTGCTGGGCGTGGTCAACGCGTTCGACGCGCCGGCGCGCCAGTCGTTCCTGATCGAGCTGGTAGCCGGCGGCAAGGAGGATCTGCCGAATGCGATCGCATTGAGCTCGGCGCTCATGAACGGGGCGCGCTTCGTCGGCCCGATGCTCGGCGGCGTGGTGATCGCCTCCTTCGGCGAGAAGTGGGCCTTCGCGCTGAACAGCGCCTCCTACCTGGCAGTGCTCGGCGCGCTCGCGCTGATGCGCATCACGTCACGCACGGTCGCGCACGGCGCCGAGAGCCTGCGCGAGCGGCTGCTCGCCGGCTTCCGCTATGTATGGGGCTTTCTGCCGGCGCGCAGCGCGCTGCTGCTGCTCGCGGCGGTGAGCTTCACCACGCAGCCCTATCAGTCGCTGATGCCGTGGTTCGCGAAACAGATGTTTCACGGCGACTCGCGCACGCTCGGCCTGCTGATCGGCGCCGGCGGATTCGGCGCGGCGTCGGGGATGGTCTACCTCGCCACCCGCCCCTCGGTGCGCGGCCTGCTGCGGCTGCTGCCGGTCTCTGGAGCGATCGCCGGCGCCTCGCTGGCCGGGTTCGCCTTCAGCGGCCGGCTGTGGGTCGCGATGCCGCTCATCTACCTCACGGGGATGGGCATCATGCTCACCGCCGCGTCGACCAACACGGTGCTGCAAACCGTGGTCGAGGACCGGTTGCGCGCGCGCGTCGCCGCGATCTACATGATGGCGTTTGTCGGCATGAGCCCGCTCGGCGCGCTGGCAGCGGGCTCGCTGGCGCACTACACCGGCGCGCCGGCGACACTCGCCATCGGCGGGTTGCTCGCGATCGCGGCGGCGGCGGCATACGTGCGCAAGCTGCCGGCCATCCGGCGCGAGATCCGGCCGGTTTACGAGAGGCTGGGAATCGTGGCTAAGTAAGAACCACGCTGCATTGCGGTGCACAAACAATCAGCGCCACAATGCAAAACGGCCAGTAGTGACTCTAGATCGTAAAGGCTCTCTGTCTACCAGCCGAACTGCTCGCAGAAGCGCGGCAGCATGATGGCGATGTCCGCGCGCTCAAAAAAACGGTCGGCGCGCGCCAGGCGCGCGGCGTCGCGCCGCGGCCTGTCGCCGCCGAAGCACAGGATCGGCACGTTCAGCATCATCTCGCTGCGGATCTGCGCCACCGTCTCGACAGGGTCGAACTCGCTCGCGTCGAGGTCGAGCAGCACGAAGCGCTGGAGCAGCAGATCCTGGAACTCGCCCAGCGCCTCGAGCGAACACGCCTGGGTCATCTCCCAGCCGGGAGGTGCCGCCGCACGCATCGCCTCCTGCGCCGCCGCATCCGTGCTCAGCAACGCGAAACGCCTCACCAGCCGTGCCGCGACCGTCGGCTGGGCCAGCGCCCTACTCCTCGCCCGCGACGCGGCGCACGCGGCGCACCCGTTCGCCGATCTTGAGCTCGCGCTCGACGACGCCCCCCTCGTGACGCTCGACCAGGCGCGCCTCGGCGTTGAGCTTGATGCCGCCGGCGACCGCGCGCGGCACGCCTTCATCGAGCGGCTCGGCGAGCTCGGCGGCCGCCTCAGCGACCGCAGCCTGTTCCGGACCGGTGGGCCAGGAGCTCTCGAACTGCCAGCCGAGCTGTGCTTCCAGACGCGCGCGAAACACCGATTCGAGCTCCCGCTCGGCCGGCACCGCGCCGTACTCCGCCCACTCGGTCATCGCCAGCGCAAGCCCGTCGCGCAGCCACTCGCGAAACTCGCGCGACGGCGCGGCCACGCTATCTGCGAAGCGCTCGGCGGGAAACTTGAGCAGAAAGCTCGATGCCACCACCGCGCACTCGCCAATGGTGGCGGCGCCGCTGCCGGCAATCTTGCGGCCGTGCAACCAGATGTCCTGCTCGTTGAGGTACGCCGGCAAGCCGAAGTGCCGATAGGTCGCGACCGCCGGCGACAGGGCCCACGCGAACCAGCGCGCAGGACGGCCCGGCATCAGGCGTTTCGGCGCGATCAGCACGAACACGTACTGGTACTCGTCCACCCACACCAGTCCGCCGCCCAGCGGCCGGCGCACGACCGGAACCGACACCCCCGAATCGAGCTCGGCGCGTCCCTGGCTCTGGCCGAGGCACAGGTGGGTCTTGGCCTGCGCCCACACCAGCAGCGGCGCCGCATCCGCGGGCTGCGCCGCCGCCAACCCGGCGTAAGCAGCATGTAGCTCAAGTGGCTCGACCAGCCCGAGGCGGATCCAGCGCGCCGCCTGCGTCATCAGGCGCCCTCCTTCGGGCGGAAGAACCTCGCGAGATAGAAGTCGCGCTGATCGAGCGCAGCAAGCTCCCGGGCGCGCGCCTGCACCCCGTCGCGCAGGATCTCGGCGAGTCGCTCGCCCTGCTCGGCGTCGAGCACGTGGATACGGCCCAGCAGGTCCGGATCGAGCTGCAGGATCTCGCTCGCAAGGCCCTCGGGCGGGTCCAGGTGCAGCAGCCACGCACGGCACTCCGGATCCTCGGGGTCGAGCGGCGAGAGCACAATGCGGCCGAGCCAAGCCAGGCGCGCGGCCTGGTTGAACTGGGGGATGTCGAGCTTGCGGCCGTGCTTGTACTTGCGCAGTTCGTTCTTGAGCGAGCCGACGTCGGTCACCGGAATGTTCTTGGCGGTCATCGTGGCCGATTATTTCGCAGCGGCGTGGCTTCGTCTACTCGAGCGTATGCGCGATTCGGGTAGGAGGAAGGGTCACCCTTTCCGTCCGCCCACACCACCGGACGTGCGGTTCCGCATCCGCCGGTTCCTGACTACTGGGCAAACGGCCCCAGCGAGCTTTGTTCCGTTCATCGTGTCGCCTGTCCTCCAATAGACACCTACGATCACCGTTAAAGCTTCCGGCCCTTTCGGTATAACCGTAGGTCCTGCGTTGCCAGAGGCTTCTGCCCTGTCCGCGCAGAGAGTACCCGTGACTATCCGCTCATGTCTGGTTCAGCCCTTCGCCACTCCGGTTTCAGTGGCTACTACGACCTCTGCTGCTTCTGCCAACCCATCCCGGCACCTCTCGATGCCCGTAGCACAAGGCACGTTGGCAGAGCTCCCAGGGTAATGCGGGCAACCTGCATGCTTATGCCCCTCGGATCTACGTTGCAGCGTCCCGTGCAAGTATCGGGCTTTGACGATATTGGCCGCCTCACCCCGCTACACCGCCTGATCCGCTTCCTGTTCGTCAGGCCAGCACTTTGCTTTCAGCTTCCTTCAGATTCCACCTCGCGATGGACACCGTTGCCGTTCAGCTAACACTCCCCCCTGCCGGGTGTGTAGAGGACTTTCACCTCCAAGTCGTCTTTCCCGCCACCACAGCGGTTCCGACAGCGCCAGTCACGGCGCTACGCGCCATGCCTGGCGCACCAAACAAAAGCCCCGCCGGGGGGCGGGGCTTTTCTCGAAGCACGCGCGACCTAGAAGCTCCTGCCCCAGGCGATGCCGAGCGAATCTTCCGACATTGTCAGGGTCTCGGTTCCGCCGACGTTGAAATACGGATTGTTGGCCGGACCCGACACGGATTTCTTGAAGGCGTGCATGTAGGCCATGGTGATCTCCGAGCCTCCCTGCAGACCGTAGGTGAATCCGAGCGTGAGATGATCCTGCACCACCCCGGGGGCCAGGATGTTGAAGGTCACGTCGCTCGTCTGGACCGGGTTGTCGGTGTGGTTGTAGCCGGCGCGCAAGGTCAACTTCGGGCTGTATTGGTACGCAACCCCGAACTTGATGACGTTGACGTCCTGCCAGCCAAAGCCGATGCTCGAGCTGCTCGCGCCGAGACACGCGGAGCCGACACCGGGGCCGAACGGCGGCGCCGGCATGCAGCCCGCCACGGTGCTCGGATTGCCGACCGAGTTGACCTTGCTGTAATTGATGCGCTGGTAGTCGGCGGCAATCGTGACCGCGGGCGTGGCCTTGACCGCGATGCCGATGCTGTAGTTCTCCGGAATGTCGAAGCTGCCTCCGCCGGCGAACAGGCCCTTGTACTTGTCCAGGGTGCCCATACTGATCTTGGTCGAGTAGGCGGCACCGACCGACACCGTCGGGGTGACCTGCCCGTAGTAGCCAATGCGCACCCCCGCGCCCCAAGAGCTGTCATAGCCGTTGTTGGTCAGGTTCGCCGGGTCGGAGGAGATGGCGGCGAAAGCTCCTAGGCCGTACGCCTTGAAGCGCTGGTAGGCGAGCAGCGGCGCCACGCCGATGGATTGATTCGGCGCGACCTTGTAAGCCAGTGTCGGCGCGATGATGAGCTGCGACAGGTCGACCCCCAGGTTGCCAGGGCCGCACAGCATGTTCACCTTGACGCCGTTAGGCGCGCCGCGTCCGCAGACGCCCTGGTCGAGCTGGCCCCCAGGGTAGTCCGTGTTCATGCCGCCATTGCCATACACCGTGACGCCCAGCGACAAGTCGGGCCGCATCATGTGGTTGTAGCCGAACTCCGGGATCAGGAAGTTGGTCGTGTCGTTGCCGTCGACGGATGCGTCGAGCGCCCCGGTGCCGCCCGCACTGCCCGCACGCTGCGCGTGACGGTCGGGCCGGAACCAGGTGATGCCGGCGTCGATGCGGTCGCCGACGAACGCCATGGTCGCCGGATTGTTGGCGCCGCCAAACGCGTCGTCCGCCATGGCAGTGGCCGCCCCGCCCATGCCGCTCGCCTTCATCCCGTAGCCGTGCGAAAAATAGCCATCCGTAGCGTACGCCGCGTTCGATCCGCACAGCGCTAGCGCCAGAACCCCTAAACCAGCGAAGTAACGCATACCCCCTCCTCCAGACTCGTAATAGTTGGATTGAGACCATCGCGCGTATTTTTTTGTTGTTACCCGATCCGGCCGCGCGCGCGGCGGCCGGCGCGTCAAACGAACAAGGTGACGTCGGCGTCTTTCGCGATCGAAAGGAACGACGCCGCGCCGCAGTATTCCTTCACCTCTGGAATGAAGTCGTCGTGCGTGAAGCCGAACAGGTCAACGGTCATCTGGCAGCCGATCAGCTCGACGTCGGCCTCGACGCAGGCGGCACGTAGCTCTTCGACTTTCGCTACGCCGTTGTTCGCGATGGTCTTTTCCATCAGCGTCGTGGCGAGCGATTCGAACCCCGGGATAATCGCCTGCACCGCATTCGGGATGTTCCAGTTGATGTGCTTGAACCAGTCGGGCCCGAAGGGCATCTTCATCGGCATGCCCGGGTTGCCGAGCGGCGAGACCTTCAGGCCGCTCAGGTCCTTGCGCAGCAGCTGCAGACCGTAGAAGGTAAAGAACACCGAGACCTTCCAACCCAGGGCACCCGCGGTCGAGGCCAGGATGAAAGGCGGATACGCCCAGTCGAGTGTGCCCTTGGTGGCGATGATCGACATCGACGGGGTGCGCGTCTCCGCACGCTTGGCGAGCGCTTCCTCGAGCTTCTGCGGCAGCAGCTCGTCAATGCGACGCTTGATCAGGTCGTCGATCAGTGCGGCATTCGGTGCAGCTTCCATAGTCGTCTCCTCCTTCGGTCTGCTTCCGGTTGCGGCCGGATCCGCATCGGCATATTCGAATGTAATGAATTAGAAATGCTGGTCTTGAGTCAGGCGTTTATCCAGTAAGCCTTTCTTATGCACGCATAAGAAAGGTTAGCGTCCGACCTTCGTCGATCGCCCCGACAGCTGGCGGAGAATGCCCGCGACGTCGCGCTTCGCCGGCGCGAACGGAAACGACAGGATGTCGGTCGGGCTGGAGTCCCCGTAGGGGCGGTTGCAGGCCGAGATTTCGTCGTCGTCCTTTCCCGGGCAGCCGGAGGTGCGGAACGGCTTGCCGGAGGCGATGATCGCATCGAGCTCTTCGTGCGGCACGCCGAAATCGGCGACGCGCCCGGCCTCGTCGAAGCGCATCTCGTCGATGCGCCGGGCGCGGTAATCGATCAGGAAGCGCGCCAGCTGCACGCGGCGCCACTGGCCGCGCTCGACCGGCGGCCAGTCCTCCATCAGTGAGCCGCGCTCGGGGAAGAAGGCGAACATGTGGTTGTGCCCGCCCAAGTCGCGGATCTTCTGCGCCACCTCGAGGATTTCGCGCTCGGTCTCGCCCATGCCGCAGATCAGGTGGGCGCCGAACTTCTCGGGGCCGAACACCTCGGCGGCCCACTCGATGGTGCGCCAGTACTTGTCGTAGCGATGCGGGCTGTCGACCCCCTTGCCGCGCGTGCGCTCGAAGATCTCCGGCGTAACCGCGTCGAGCGCCACGGTGAAGATGTCCGCGCCCAGGTCGCGCAGCCGCTCCAAGTCCGGCTTCTCCAGCGTGGTCGGGTTGGACAGGATCGACACCGGCACCTGCGGCACCGCGCGCGCCCATTTCTCGAGCAGCACGAAAGTATCGTCGTTCGAGTCCGGATGCGTGATCATCGAGATACACATGCGCTGAAAGCGCCCGCCGTCGCCACCGGCCCTCACCCGCTCGATCACCTCGTCGTAGCGCGCGGTGGGCCAGTCGACCCGGATGAAATTGCGGTCGGCGTAATCGCGTGCCTCCTCGCGGTGCCGCGCCAGGCCGCAGTAGGCGCAGTTGGCGCGGCAGCCCTCCGGATAGGTGACCAGCAGGTTGAGACATTGAGTGCAACCGGTACGGTGCATTTTCCCCGGCACCAGGCCGAGCGTGATCGCTGCCGCGGTGCTCATCTGCACGTATTCGGGCGAACGCATCTCCGGTGTTTTGACGTGGTAATCGGGCCGGTAGAAGCGAACGGGCTGCACGCCCTCGATGATGGCGCTCATGTCGTGTCCTTTGCGAAGTATTCCGGGAAAGCGATCCAGCCGGCGCGGTGCGCGGCATCCTCCTCGCGGCGCGCGCTGCGCCACACCCTGGCCATGCGGCGCCGCGCCGCCAAAGCGCGCTCGAGCGCGGGCCCGAACTGCTCGCGCATCTCCTCCTCGTAGGCCTCGAGCGCCGCGGCGTCGCCCGCGAGCCATGCCGCAGCCGCGGCGCCCGCGGCTTCGCCGGAGGCCACCGCGGGCGCGATTCCGGCACCGGTCACCGGGTGCGTGAAGCCGGCCGCATCGCCGCAGAACAGCGCCCGGTCCTCGACCAGGCGCTCGCGCAGGCCGCCGACCGGAATCGGGCCGCCGGTGCGCAGCAACACCTCGCGGCCGACGCGCCCTTCGGCGGCGAGCAAGGCGTGCAGCTCATCGAGCGGCGCTTTCATATCCGCTTCGAGCGCCGGATCGAGCCCCAGTCCGAGGTTGGCCACGGTCCCCTTGGGGAACAGCCAGGCATAGCCTCCGGGATAGCGCGGCGAGAGCCAGATGTCGGTGTCGCCGTGCGTGCGCAGCAGGGGCACCGTGTACTGGCGCGTGCTCACCAGGACGAGGCGCGGCAGGCGCAGGCAGGCGGCTACTGCCGACGCGGGGCCGTCGGCCGCGACCAGAACCTGGTAGCGGATCTCGCGCAGTCCGCCTGCAGTACTCACCTGCGCGAGCCGCCCCGTCGCCTGCAGGGTACGCAAGGTGCTGTCGGTCCACAGCAGCGCGCCACAGGCTTCGGCCTCGCGCGCGAGCGCCTGGTCGAACTTGTCGCGCTTGATCATCAAGCCGGAAAAAGCGCGCTCGGTGCGCTCGCCCGACGGCAGATATGTGGCCATCCCGGCGATCGGCTGCGCGCGCGCGGCCTCATTCGCGTAGCGCGCGAGGGGCAGCGGGATGAACTCGGCGCACTGCACCGGAATCCCGATCACCTTCTTGCGCTCGATCGCGATCACCGAGCAGCCGGTTCGCGCCGCGGCTGCCGCGGCACTCGCGCCCGCGGGGCCGAGCCCGATCACCAGCACGTCGCAGCCGCGCTGCGCCATGCTCAGGCGGCCACGACCGGGATGCGTGCCAAGCGCCGCGAACGGTTGCGCCGCTCCGCCTCGGCGACCAGGCGCGGATCGATGCGCGGCGCGGACGGATCCTGCAGCGCCAGGACTTCCTCACCCACCGAGATCGAGCAGCACGATGGCGTGACCTTGACCTCTCGCCCGAGCTGCAGCGCAAGCTCCACCACGCCGTCGGCGGGATGCGCGATGCCCTCCAGCCCCGCCATGACCGCATAGGCATCGATTTCTGCCTTGGCGCGCCCCGCGGGCCGCGCGCATCCAAGCAGTATCGGAATCTCGGCAAGCGCCGCGCGGGCATCCACGAAAAAGCGCCCGACCTCGTCCGAGGTGGGCGTGGCGAACGGCCGGCCCTCCGGGGCGTAGAACGGCATCACCACGACCAGCACCAGCGCCGCGGGGCGATGGCGGCGGATCATTTCGAGCGCGTTCCACTCGCCCAGCATGCGACCGTAGTGCAGCCCGATCACGATGTGCGGCACCACCTTGAGCGAGGTGCCCACCAGGTGATCGAGGGAGCGCTCGAAGTCGGCCACCGGACGGCGCAGGTGGTAGACCTGCGAAATCGTGTCCTGCGCGCCGATCACATCGAGCATCGCCGCGTCGATGCCGGACGCCTCCAGCCGCAACGCCATGTCACGCTCGACCAGCGCCGTGTGGACCGCGATGCGGAAATGCGGGAACGCATCCTTGATGCGGCGTACCGTGGGCAGAAACGGTCCGTACTCGACCTCGTCGCGATGGTTCGAGCCGCCCGTGAGCAGCATCCCCTTCGCGCCGGCCTCGATCTGCTGGTTGACCACGCGCCACAGCGCCTCGGGCGTACGCGCGGCAATCATCGGTTCGAGAATCTTGGCCTTGCAGTGATCGCATTGCAGCTTGCACTCCCCGCCGGTGATCGACACCGCTGGCCAGGCGCTCTTGCCGCAGGCCGCAATCTCGCTGGTGCTGTAGGCCTTGAAGGTCGGCGTGTAGAAGTTGATCGCCCGCGCGCGCGCTGGCGCGGCCTGCAGACGCGCCACCAACTCCGGCTCGAGGCGCGCCGACTCGAGCGCCTCGATCGCGGCCGCCATCTCGCGCCACTCGGTCATGCCACCTCAGGCCTGCGCCTTGCCGCCGGTGCGCAGGCGACGCCCGACCGCGAGCAGGAACCGCAGGGTCTGCTGGTTCTCAGCATCGCCTAGCAGCCGCCACATGCCGCCAATGCCTCCGCCGGCCGACTTGCCGTGCGTTTCCGCCGCAGCCTCGTCGAGCGCCCCCACCACGCGCTCGAGCAGACTCATGCCCGAGGCGAGGTGCTCGAGGGTCGCGTCGAGCCGGTCGAGGCCACCGCCCGCCGCCAGACGCTCGAGCGCGCCGACAATGCGGTCGGCGCCGGCGCGGTTCACCCGATCGGCAATCGAGAGTGCCCCGGCCACGGCCTCGGTGAGTCGCGAAACCATTTCGTCGGTGACCGCGTCCTCTGCCGCCCCGACTACGCGCGCAAGCGAAGTCACGCGCTCGAGGTCGCCATTGGACACCAGCCGCGCGAGCACCGGAATGGCGCGTCCCAGCTCGGCGCGGTTGGCGCGGTCGAGCAGATCCAGCCCGCCCGAGACCGTTTCGGTGAGGCGCGAGACCATCTCGTCGGTCAGCGAGTCCTGCGCAGCGGCGTAGGTGCGCGCGAGCGCCACCAGCCGCTCAAGGTCGCCGTTACGCACCAGCTGGGCGAGCGCCGGCAGCGCCCCGGCCACCCCCGAGCGGTTCACGCGATCGAGCAGATCGAGGCCATCGGCCGCCGCGCCCGAGAGCCGCGTGACCATCTCGTCGGTGAGCGAATCGCGCGCGGCCGCAGCCACGCGCTCCAGTTCCTGGAGATCTTCCTGGCTCATGGCGATCTCCTACAGCAGGCCGCGGGCCGAGATCCAGTACAGCTTATTGTAGGCCGTCTTGAACCAGTGCACCGCGCGCGTGGGCGCTTTCGGATCGGGCGGGTTCTGGTAGTCGAACATCGCGTAGGTCGCGCGGTCCTTGCCCGCCTCGATGAAGCAGAACACCTTGCCGTCGTAGTCGCGCACCGGCGCGCCGAGCTTGACCATCGCGGCGATGTTCTCGCCCAGCGCTTCGGCCTCAAAGTGCGCGGTCGAGCCCGCCTTGCTGATCGGCAGATTGGTCGTGTCGCCGAGCACGAACACGTTGTTGCGCCCCTCCATGTTGAGCCGGTGACGGTGAGTCGGGATGAATCCGTTCTGGCCCAGGCCGTTCTTCTCGATCACTTCCATGCCCTTGTGCGAGGGGATCGTGATCAGCAGATCGTACTTGCACTCGTTGCCTTCCTCGCTCCTCAGCACCTTCTTCTGCCCGTCGACCTCTTTCATGTTGAAGAACGTCTCGTAGGTGATGCCCAGCCGCTCGAACTCGGGTGTGGCCCACTTGGCGACGTTCTCCAGACTGTGCGTGCGGCCGATCGGATACGTGTAGTGCAGCTGCACCTTGTCACGCATGCCGCGGTCCTTGAAGTAGTCGTGCAGCATGAAGGTGATCTCGAGCGGCGCCATCGGGCACTTGTGCGGCACCCCCACGCACACCACCACGCGCCCGCCCTCGAAGCTCTGCAGGCGCTTGAACATCTTGAGCGCGGTTTCCTCCGTGTAGAACATCTCCGCGTTCTCGGCCAGCCCCGGAATCGACTGCGGCATCGGACGCGAGCCGGTGGCGATCACGAGGGTGTCGTAGGCGTGCGTGCGGCCGCCCTTGGTCTTGACCTGATTCTTGTCCAGCTCGAAGGTCTCGACCGGATCGACATGGAAGTCGATGCCCGGCTCAAGCAGGCTCGCCTGATCGCGATACAGCTCGTCCGGGGTCATGCGCCCCACCGCCAGATACAGCAGCCCGGGCTGGTACATGTGTTTGTCGGACGCCGACAGCATGGTCAGCTTCACCTTGCCGCCGCGCATCTCGCCGGCCAGCCGGCGCGCCAGGTTGTTGCCCAGAATCGTGCCGCCCATGCCGCCGCCTACGATCAAGATCCTCATGGCTTCGTCTCCTTTGCGTGCGTGGAAGTGCTTATTTCATTTTTCTGATTGTCACATGCCACACCCCGTCCGCCTCCGTAGTGCCGACGTAAGCGTGACCAACCTTGTTGACCCATTCCGGAATATCGTTCACCGATCCCTTGTCGGTCGACAGCACCTCGAACTCGTCGCCGACCGCGGCCGACTTCAGCTGTGCGATCAGCTCCATCAGCGGCCCGGGGCAGAAGCTGCCGCGCGCGTCCACGATGTGCTTTTGTGCCATCATGCCCCCTCGTCAGAATGTATAGACTTGAGCGCCTTCGGCGTCAGCAAGGAACCTGGTCAGGCCGAGCGGCTCCTGCAGGTAGGGCTCCAGGTCCTTGTGCTCCACCCCGAGGACGTCGCAGGCCATCGAGCACGGATAGACCTTGGCGTCGCCGAGCTCGGCAGCCTGGCGGAACAGATCCTTGAACGGCGGGGCTTTCTTGGTTTCGAGCAGCGTGCCGAACGCTCCCTCCGCCTTCGCCTGGGCCTTCGCGCCCTTCACGAAATGCTCGAGCGCGTTCATCGACAGGAACACCGTGACCTCGCTGCCGCTGACGGCGCCGACCGAGGCGACCATGGCAGCCATCTGCAGCCGCTCGCGTTCGCCCGACACGATGACAATGCTGATCTTCGAACTTGCCATGGCGCTGTTCCTTACGCTTGCATCCCGTCAGGGACAGCCCGCGAATCCGTCGGCGGCCATCTTCTGCTCGAACCCCGGCGCCACCGCGGCTCCGGTCACCAGGCCGGCGACCTCGGCGTCCCAGTTCGCCGGCTTGATCTTGACCAGCCAGCCATTGCCGTAGGGATCGGCGTTGATCGACTTCGGGCTCGCACTCACGGCGTCGTTGATCGCCACCACCTCGCCGCTGACCGGCGCCTTCACCGGGCCCACCCATTTGCCGGATTCGACTGTGGCGGCCGATTTGTTCTGCTCCACCGAGCGGCCGATTTTTTTCGGCGTATAGGCCACCACCTCGCCCGCCAGCGCGCAGGCGTATGCGGTCATCCCGACCGTGACGGTGCCGTCGGCGTCCCTGCGCGCCCAGACATTGTTCTCGATGTTGTAATGCAGGTCCTCGGGCAGGTTGCAATTCTTGACCGAAGCCATCGGGTATTCCTCCTCAGAAAAACAGTACCTTGTCGCACGAAAGAATCATGTCTGCGAGCACGCCACCGCTGGATACCTGGTCCACCTCGGGGATCAGATTGACCGGCTCCAAGTCGTAGCCCGGCAGCGCCGGGCGACAGGCGTGAAACTTTACCCCGGCCTGCTTCGCGTCGCGCATGAATTCGATGATTTTTTTCCCGCCTTGCATCGCCGTCAAGTTCTCGGCGACCCCCTTTTGCACCAGCCGCACGCCCTCCATCGTGAAGAAGACCGTGACCTCGGCGTCCATCGAGGCGAGCAGCGCCCCCAGGAAGAACGGGGTTGCGCAGCGGCCCACCGAGGACGGTCCGCTGGTCATCACGATGACGACGCTCTTCGCGTCGTGATCGACATATTTGCTTGCATCGGCAGCGGTCGTCATGACTTAAGTCAAAGGCGCTTGCATTCGATGTTATCGGCGCGGCAGCGCGCGCAGTACCCTTCCTCCGCGCCCGGCCCGGTCAGCAGGCCAGCCAGCGCATCCTCAAGCGCCGCCGAGGGCCGCACGCGCGCGATCCATTCGCCGTACGGGTCACGGTTGATGCGTTCGGGGTCCTCCAGCACCGCCTTGTTCGCCGCCTCGATGACGCAGTCGAACGGATTCGGCACCGGGCCCGCCCACTTGCCTGTCTCCACCGTGGCGACCGGCTTACCCTTCGGGCGCGCGCTGCCGGGACGGCGTACGCGTACGTGCATGATCCTGCCGGCCTTGGTCTGCGAGATGTCGGTCATGCCGACGCTCACCGTCCCGCCCGGCTCGACGCGCGCCCAGATCTCGTATTCGGCGTCGTAGTACAGCTGCGGTCGGAACTCGCAGCCGTTGCAGGCGCTCATGCCGCTAGATTACGCCCTTCTCGGCGAGCAGGTCGATCGAGTCGCTGACGTTTTCGTGGAGCGCCATCTTGCGCGCCGACAGCCCCAGCGCGAGCCCCAGCAGCTGCGTGAAGTAAACGATCTTCACTTTCGTTTTGATGCCGAACTTCAGCTCGGCGCGCACCTGGTGCATCTCGAGGCCCGAATGGCAGGTGGGGCACTCGGTGGCGATCACCTCGGCGCCGCAGTCCTCGGCGGCCTGCAGCAGGTTGAGCACCAGCTGCGTCGAGGTATCGGAATCCGAAAGCGTGTGCGCGCCGCCGCAGCAAGCAGTCTTGAGCGGGTACTCCACGTTCACCGCCCCGGCGGCGGCGAGCAGGTCGTCCATGAAATGCGGCTTGTTGCTCGACTCCGAGCCCGGTCCCTGGTCCTTCTCCGGGAAGATCTGGCGCGGCCGCGTGTACATGCAGCCATAGTAGTTTGCAATCTTCAGGCCCTTGAGCGAGTTCTTGAGACGTGCCTGAATGCCCTCCGGCCCGAGCTCCTCCATCAGCCACTCGAGCAGGTGCACGGTGCGCACATTGCCCTTGTACACCGGATCGTCGGCCTTCTTCGCCAGGTCCTGCACGGTATGCATGGTTTCGGGCGACGTGGCGCACTCGTACTCGGCTTTCTTCAGGTTGTGGTAGCAGCCGTTGCACGGCGCCATCACGGTGTCGAAGCCCATCTTCTCGGAGGCGATGGCGAGGTTGCGCGCCGACATGTAGGTCTGCAGCATGGGGTGGACGTTCTTCACCTCCATCGCGCCGCAGCAGTTCCAGTCAGAGAGATCGTGCATCTCCAGGTCGAGCTCGTCGACGAGCGCGCGCGTCGAACGGTCATACGGACCGCCGGAGCCTTCCAGCGCGCAGCCGGGGTAGTAAGCCACCTTAGCCATGTTTCTGTTCCTTCAGATATGCCTGCAGCACCGCCCCGGTCTTCGCCCAGCCGCGCGTGCGCGGCTTGAACAGCATCATCCAGCCCATCTTCAGCGGACCGGTGATCGGCAGCCGGGCGAGAAACTTGCCGATCTTGCCCGCGCGCAGCAGCGGCAGGTTGCTCATGCGCGCCACGAACACGCCGAGCCAGCCCTTCTTCACCAGCTCGACGACGTCGACCCCGGTCTTCTTGAAGAAATTAAACATCACCTCGGAGTCCTCGATGCGGCCGCGCTCGAGGCACTGGCGGGTGAACTCCTCGTCGAACTGCGTCGACTTCGACGCCGGCGTGAGGCCCTCCGTCTCTAGCCAGTGCGCCAGCGCCTTCATCACGCCCTCGGGACGCACGTCCTTGGGGCAGACGCTGGTGCACTTGTTGCACGACACGCACTGCCAGATGATGTCCTTGTCCTTGACGATCTCGGACTGCAATCCGAGGTTGGTGCAATAGATCCAGTAGCGCGGGTTGAAATCGGTGTTGATCGCGTACATGGTGCAGGAATTGGTGCATGAGCCGCATTGCCAGCAGCGGTGCACGTTCTCCCCGCCCGGCAGGGCCTGGATGGTTTTCTGGAACTCCGGGTCGTAGTCCGAGACCGTGCGCGGAAGGATCATCGTGTTCCAATGGCCGGACACGTCCACGCCTTCGATCACCAGCTTCTCGGCGGAGAGAACCTGGTTCGGGTCAATCAGCGACTTCTCGTGGATCGGCATGCGTCTTCCCTAGTGAATCGTGGCGGCGGATTTCCTGACGCGCGAGCGCCCGCCGGCGGCATCGAAACCAAGCAGCTTGCGCAGCTGTTCGTCCGGCGTGCTGGAGCGGGTGAAGTCCGACCCGAGCACGCCGCCGGTCATGGCGCGGAAATACGTCACGTAGGCCATCGCCAGAACCAGGTCGGCGAGCCAGTGCCGGTCGCGCCAGATGCCCTGCTCGGCGATGCGTTCGTACAGCCAGCCGCGCGCCGCCGCGAAGATTTCGGCCGCGCCCGGGACGTCGATGTGCACCGCGCCATCCGGCACCGCCATCAGCTCGCGCAACGCGCCGCTGGCGCTTGCCGCGTCCCACACCCAGCGCGTCATCAGCGGGTATGTCTGCGGCTGCGCGAAGTGCAGCAACTCGGCGGCGAAGTCCTGCGCTGCGCCGCGCAGCTTGCGCGTTTGGGTGCGTGACTCGCGCCCCTCGCCGGGCGGATATGGCAACGCGTCGCAAAATGCGGCGATGCGCTCGGTGACCGACGCTTCGCTGGCGAGCAGCGCCTGGGCGCGCTCGGCAAACCGGCCCGCGCCGAGCGCCTCGATCAGCGGATAGAGCTTGCGCCGCGCCGTGAACACGGTCTGCAGCAGCGTCTCGAGCGTCGCCAGATCGAGGCGCGTCGGAACTTCGAGCGCCGCGGCGAACAGGCGGTGCTTGGTCTCGAGACCCTCAACATAGGACTGCAGGCCGAGGCCCGCGTCCGCCAGCGACACGAACTCCGAGAAGTGCATGCTGAAACGCGCGCCGTCGAGCTTCAGCATGCCATGCGCGGACAGGGGAGCGGCGGGCATCGCCGCGTCAGGCAGCTTTGCGCGCCAGCGTCGCGAGGTCGCCGACGACGCGCATCGCCATCGCCAGGCCGTGCGAGACGCAGGTGTCGATGTCCTCGGGTCCGAGCGCGGAGCCGCCGACATATATTCCAGGCCGCGTGGAGGCGAACGAGCTGGTGTAGTGCTCGCCGCGCTCGACGAAGCCGTGTTGCTCGAGCCCGACGCCGAACACCTTGGCGATCTCCGGGTTGTCCTCGTTCGGGTCCATCCCGATGGCGTGCACGATGAGGTCGAACGGGATCACGATCGGGCGCTTGACCAAGGTGTCCTCGCCCTTCACCAGCAGCCTCTTGCCGTCGGGCGCTATCGTCACCTCCGCGATGCGCGCCTTGACGAACTTGGTGCCGAACTCCTCCTGCGACTTCCAGTAGAACTTGTCCTCGTACAGACCGAAGGTGCGGATGTCCATGTAATAGATGTACACGTCCGTCTTCGGCGACAGCTCCTTGATCTCCATCGCGAGATTGGTCGACACGGTGCAGCAGATCTTGGAGCACCACTCGCGCCCGATCTGCCGGTCGCGCGAGCCGACGCACAGCAGGATCGCGACGCGCTCGGGGGCGCGGCCGTCGGAGGGACAGGCGATCTTGCCCGCCCCCACCATCTGTTCCACCTGGGTGGTGGTGACGACGTCTTCGTAGGTGCCAAAGCCCCATTCGGGCTTGTTGATCGAATCGAAGTGGGTGAACCCGGTGCCGAGGACCACCGCGCCCGCGGCGAGCGTCTGGCCGTTCGAAAGCGTGGCGGTGAAACTTCCCGCTTCGCCCTCGAGGCGCGTCACCGTGGCGCTCTTGTGCACGCTGATCAGCGGGTTGCTTTCGACCCGCGCCACCATGCGTCCGATGGCGTCCTTCGCCCATTCGCCCGAGGGCACGAGCTTGGCGTAGCCCGACAGGATCGGCGTGCCGCCGAGCCGGTCGACCTTCTCCACCAGCGCGACCTTGCGGCCCACCGAAGCAATGCCGTGCGCGGCGGAAAGTCCCGTCGGCCCTGCGCCGACCACGAGGATGGTGTCGTTCATTTCGGATTACGCGCTGACCGCCAGTTCAGGGTTGTAGAGGTACTCGATCCTGCCCGCCTTCACTTCCTTGAGGTAGTCCTCGAAACGCTTCTTCGACTCGCCCCAGGAAAGCCCCATCTTCTCGACCACGTCCTCGCAGGGGCTAGCGTGCCACTGCAGCTGCACGATCTTGAACGGATCGGCACCGCACGCGAGCGCGGCGAACTGGATGTCGGCCATGATCGGCATGGTGTACTGCTGCTCGTGCGCGCGCCCGATCCACTGGTTCTTGTCCATGGTCGTGATGCAGCCGGTGTCGATACCGAGCATCACGTCCGCCTTGGCCTCCTCCTGCGCCACCTTGATCTTGCGGTCGATGGTGAACGAGCGTGTGAACTCGCGCTCGGAGATGATGTGGCGAAAGCCGAAGCCGCAGCAGTCGTACCAGGTCGAGTAGTCGATCACCTGCGCGCCGAGCGCCTCGGCCATCGAGGTTCCCACCGCGGCGCGGTTGCCGCCCAGCACCTCGGGGTCGTAAATCGCGTCCTCGTGCACCATCTTGGAGTAATGGCACGCCATGTGGACCGTGGCGCGCAGGTGCGAAACGTCGATCTTCTGCAGCTCGGAGGCGATGCGCTTGCGCATCACGTGCACCCACTCGGAGTAATGCAGGACTTCCTCGGGTATCACCAGCTTGCCGTCCACCAGCCGGCCGAGCTTGCCGAGGATCTTCGTCACGCGCTCGCGCAGCGTGGCGTTCTCCACCAGGTACTTGCGCACTTCCTTGTAGTTGCCGAACGAGGTGCCGCAATGCACCAGCGGGTAGAAATGCCCCGGTTGGTGCCCGAGCCGCTTGCCCGAGACGTAGGCCTGGTGAAAGTTGCGCAGGAACACCGCGGCCAGCGATTCGACGTTTCCGATGCCCGAGCCGTGGTAGTTCCACGCCGTGCACGAAGTCTGGTCGGTCTCGTCGAGGTAGTCGCGGCCGGGCTGCATGCCGAGCTGGTTCATGGTCCATAGCAGCGACGTGGGATAGCCGGGAATGTTGCCGCACTGGCCGCAGGACTTGTGGTGCCACAGCTGCAGGGTCGGGATCTTCTTGTCCCAGCCGAACAGAGTCTTCACCATGACCGGCTTGTGCGCATCGGTGATGCGGTGGACGATGATCTCGCCCTCCTTCTCAAGCTGCCACATGTGCTCGCGCACGTCGTCCATGCGTTCGCCGAGGTCGAGCTCGCGCCGGTCGACGCGCTTCTTGACCCAGGCCGTGGCCTTCTCGGCCTCTTGCGCCGACAGATTGGTCGGCTGGAAGAAAGCCCCGTGTCCCGCGATGCCGCCGCTTGTTTCGCTCATGCGTCCTCCTTGTCTGCCTGCTTCTCGAGCAATTCGTCGTACTCCTCGCGCTTCTCTTCGATGAAATCCTCGATGACGTCGAACAGGTTCTCGTCCATCGTTTCGAGCTGCTTGAGCACGCCGGTCATCTCCCAGATGGTGTACATCTCGACCGAGGTCTTGAGCGCCACCTCCCACGCGGTGTCGGTGGTCTGCAGCGTCTTCATCGGGATGGCTTTGCGCAGAATCTTCAGGTCGCCCTGGACCTTCTGGATGTTGGGGCCCCAGTCGGGGAAGTGGTCCGGCTGAATCATGTCCGGAGAGAGCTGGTTGCCGGTGGTGATCAGCTTCAGCATCACGCGCCCGAACGGCCGCAGCACGTCCTTGGCGGACTGGAAGCCGTGCTTGATCGCGACCTCGCGCATGATCGCGACCAGGCCGCCCGGAGAGTTCTTGAACGGGCAGCGCGCGGCACAGGTCATGCACTGCGCACAGGCCCAGATCTTCTCCTGCATCGCGTCGTAGATCTGCTCGATGTTCTCGGTCCACAGCAGCTGTACGATCTCGCGCGGGCTGTAGTCGTAGAAATGCGCCGACGGGCAGGTCGCGGTGCAGATGCCGCAGTTGAGGCACCCGTTCAGCTCGTGCTCGTAACGAAAATCATTCCTTATGTCGTCGAAGACTTCCTGCATCTCTGCATAGGTCGCCACGTTACTTCCTCCTGCGACACCCGCGGTGGTGGGACACTATCGGCGTCCGCCGCAGTGCGCGTACTCGTCGCGGCGGCCGGAGGGCCGCCGCGTTGACGTCACTTTTTCTTCATGAAGAAGGTGAACTCCTTGCCCGCTTCGGCGTGGGACAAGAGCTCGTTGCCGGTCTGCTTGGAAAACGCCTGGAAGTCCTTCACCGCGCCGGGGTCGGTGGCGACGATCTTCAGCACCTGTCCGGATTGCAGCTCGCCCAGCGCCTTCTTGGCGCGCAGGATCGGCAGCGGGCAGTTGAGCCCGCGTGCGTCCAGTTCCTTGTCGAAAGTCATCAGTCGTCCTCTAATCGCATTGCCGCGAGCGCTACTTATACACCGCGTTCGGCACCGCAGCGCCCGCTGTAGCGAGCCTCGCGGCGCTCACGCACCGCCCCCGCATTCAGCTACAATATTAGAATACATTAATATACCAAAGCTTGCCCGGCTCGCAAGCTGCACTGCAGCATTGCCCGCTTTCCTTGGCCGCCGCGTGGCGGGCAAGACTCATGAAATCGCCTGGTAATACAGATTCTGCGGATGCCGCGCGTCGGCGAAGAAGTACCAGCGCTCGGCCAGCAGTCCCCCATACTGGATGACAAACGCGGCGGCGGTAAGTTCGACCCGCGCGGTCCAGACGGCCGCGCCGAACAGCAGCATGGGCGCCACGAAGGTCGCGCCGATGAATCCCCACTTCACCGTGCGCAGCCGGCCGGATCGGGCGCCGTGGAAGAACTCCCGGGTATTGAACGAGCCCCCCATCGCGCCTTGGGCAGTCTGGGCGATGCGCGGATGCTTCACCCCGATCGCCGTCTGCAGCGTCGAGCGCTGGCGCAGCCCCGCGTTGCGCCGCAAGGACGCGGCGCGAGTCGCGAGCGCCAGCGCGGTCAACGCCAGCGCGGCGAGCACGTACGGGCGCGCCAGCGCCGGCGCGAGCCACGGCGCGAGCGCAGCGGCCGCGGACAGACCCGACGCGCAGCCGAGCACGAGGTAGTTCACCACCGTGAGCGGCGTGTGCCACTCCTGCAGGAAGCGCAGGCAGGCGTAGATCATTCCGGTGCACACGAACAGCGTCAGGCACGCGGCGGCGCCGAGCGCACCGAGCGCCAGGGCGAAATGCGGCGCACGCAGCCAATGCGCCAGGCCGTAGGCGGCGACCGAAGCCATGAACAGCGGCAGCGCGATCACTTCGCGCGCCAGCCACGAGGTGCGCCATTGCGCCGCCGAGCGCCAGGCACGCTCCGGATGCCCGAGGTGAAAGAATGACGCCGCCAGCCCGCCCGCGCTGAACGCCAGCGACACCACGACCGCCGCCGCCACCCATTCCTGCGGCAACTCGGCCACCCCGGCCGCGGCCAGCACGTCGGTGGCGAATACGGCGAGAAACAGCCCCTGTCCGGCGCCGACCAGGGTGGTGAGCAGGATGACGGACCAGGCCGGCCGCACGCGCGCCTCCTACCAGGTGGTGACGTCGTCAAGCGACGGCTCGCGCGGCGCCGGCTTGGGCAGCTGGCCGTCGACCTTGAGCGGGTTGTCAAAGCGCTGCAGGTCTTCCTCGCGCAGGCGCAGCTCGGTCTTGCGCCGCGGCAGATAATGGTTCGCCGGCTGCGTGCCCCACTCCGGCATGAGCGCATAGCCGCCGTCCTCGCGGATCGCGCGCGAGACCTCCGAGTCGGGATCGTGGACGTCGCCGAACAGGCGCGCGCTGGTCGGGCAGGCGAGCACGCAGGCTGGCTTGCGCTCGGCCTCGGGCAGCGCCGCGTCGTAGATGCGGTCGACGCACAGCGTGCACTTCTTCATCACCTTCTGGTGCTCGTCGAGTTCGCGCGCGCCGTACGGGCAGGCCCAGGCGCAGTATTTGCATCCGATGCACTTGTCGTAATCCACCAGCACGATGCCGTCCTCGGCGCGCTTGTAGCTCGCCCCGGTCGGACAGACCGGCACGCAGGGCGGATCCTCGCAATGCAGGCACGACTTCGGGAAATGCACCGTCTGCGTGTTGGGAAACTCACCCACCTCGAAGGTCTGCACGCGGTTGAAGAACGTGCCGGTCGGGTCAGTGCCGTAGGGACGGTCGTCGGACATATAGCCGGCCTCGCCCGAAGTATTCCATTCCTTGCAGCTCGTGACGCAGGCGTGGCATCCCACGCACACGTTGAGGTCGATGACCAGCGCGAGCTGCGTCACAGCGAGCGCTCCTTGGCAATCAATTGAGTCATCGCAGATCCTTCCTTCCGGCCACGAACGCCTGCCAGACGCGCTGCGCGGGCCGCACCCCGGGCAGGCGCGACATCGGCGCGAAGCGCGGCCAGCTCTCGGCCGGCTCGTCGGCCGCCGCCGGTGTGATGCGCACGCGCACGTCGTACCAGCCCGCCTGTCCGGTCACGGGATCGGAGTTCGAGATGCGCGCGCCCTCGGCCGGCAGCTCCTCGCTGATCAGCGGATTGAGCAGGAAGCCCAGGCGCGACTCGTTCGCGGTCGCATCGAGATTCCAGGCGCCGGAGGCCTTGCCGATGGCGTTCCAGGTCCATACCGTGCCCGGCTCGACCGCCTCGCTGAAGCGACACATGCAGCGCACGCGGCCCCACTGCGATTCGACCCAGATCCAGCCGCCGTCAGCGATCGCCTGCGCGCGCGCCGTGCGCGGGTTGACGAACAGGTAGTTGTGGGCGTGGATCTGCCGCAACCATGCGTTCTGCGAGTCCCAGGAGTGGTACATCGCCATCGGCCTCTGGGTCACCGCGGCGAGCGGGAAGCGCTGCAGATCGGTCGCCTGCACCTCGAGCGGCGCAAAGTAGAAGGGCAACGGATCGAAGTACGTCTCGACGCGCTCGCGCAGATGCGCGGGCGGGCGGCGGCGCGACGGCCCCTTGCCGCGCGCCGCGAGGCGGAACTTCTGCAGTACCTCGGAGTAGAGCTGGATCACGATCGGCTCGGCGTAGCGGCGCAGACGCGTGCGCTGCGCCCATTCGTGGTAGCCCTTGTTCCAGTTGCGCATGTACTGGTACGAGGGTGGCAGGCGGTGATGGAACACGCAGTCGTTGCGCGCGTACATCTCCCACTGGCGCGGATTGGGCTCGCCCTTCATGAACTTCTCGCCGCCGCGGCCGCGCCAGCCGGCGAGGAAGCCGATGCCGGATCCGGGCTCGGTCTCGTAGTTGACGATGAAATCGGGATAGTCGTGATACTTGCGCGCACCGTCGGCGTCGACGAACGCGGGCAGCTTCAGGCGGCTCGCCAGCTCGATAAGCACCTCCTGGAACGGCTTGCACTCCCCCAGGGGCGGCACTACGGGAATGCGCACCGAGTCGACCGGGCCGTCGAAATCCGAGATCGGCCGGTCGAGCATCGACATCACGTCGTGGCGCTCGAGATAGCTGGTATCGGGCAACACCAGGTCGGCGAAGGCCGTGGTCTCGGACTGGAACGTATCGCACACCACGATGAAGGGAATGCGGTACTCGCCCGCTTCGTCGCGGTCGTTGAGCATGCGGCGCACCTCGACCGTGTTCATGGTCGAGTTCCACGCCATGTTCGCCATGAAGATCAGCAGCGTGTCGATGCGGTAGGGGTCGCCGCGCCAGGCGTTGGTGATCACGTTGTGCATCAGGCCGTGCACCGAGAGCGGGTATTCCCAGGAGAAGCCCTTGTCGATGCGTACCGGGCCGCCGTGCTCGTCCACGAACAGATCGTCGGGCCCGCCCGGCCAGCCGAGCGCCATGCCGGCGAGCGGCGCGTTCGGCCGCACGCCTTCGGGACCCTTCGGCGGCTTGGCGAGCGGCGGGATGCCGCGCGGGAACGGCGCCTTGTGCCGAAAGCCGCCCGGCCGGTCGATGGTGCCGAGCAGGCTCATCAGGATCGCGAGCGTGCGGATGGCGTGAAAGCCGTTCGAATGCGCCGCCAGCCCGCGCATGGCATGGAACGCCACCGGGTTGCCGGTCACCTTCTCGTGCTCGGTGCCCCAGCTGTCGGTCCAGGCGATCGGCAGCTCGATTTTCTGGTCGCGCGCAGTCACCCCCATCTCATGGGCGAGACGGCGGATCGTCTCCGCGGGCACCCCGGTGATGCCCGCCGCCCATTCCGGCGTGTAGTCCTTGACCCGCTCCATGAGGAGCTGGAACGCCGGCTTCACCGGCGTGCCGTCGGGCAGCGCGAACTCCCCGAGCAGGAACGGGTCCGCGTCGGTGCGATGGGCGAGCACCGGCTGGTTGGTATGGCGATCCCACCACAGCGTGTTCTGCGCGTACTCGGAGGCCGCGTCCGGGTGCGTCGCATCGCGCACCGGCAGACCCTCGCTCTCGGAACCGGCGCCAACGTCGATCAGGTAACCGCCATTGGTGTAGCGCGCCAGGAAATCGCGATCGTAGAGCCCGGTATGGATGACCTCGCGCACCAGCGCGAGCAGCAGGGCGCCGTCGGTACCGGGGCGGATCGGCACCCATTCGTCGGCGATCGCCGAGTAGCCGGTGCGCACGGGATTGATCGACACGAAGCGTCCGCCGGCGCGCTTGAACTCCGAGATCGCGATCTTGAGCGGGTTGGAGTGATGGTCCTCGGCGGTCCCGATCATCACGAACAGGCGGGCGCGCTCTAGGTCCGGCCCGCCGAACTCCCAAAACGAGCCGCCGATGGTATAGATCATGCCGGCGGCCATGTTGACCGAGCAGAAGCCGCCGT
>Ga0307373_10001724_pt1 | contig 40719 bp, 28 predicted proteins | sample OX2MG_FD_202534 | JGI IMG/M metagenome (GOLD analysis project Ga0307373, IMG submission 202534) | Soil microbial communities from Risofladan, Vaasa, Finland - OX-2 | ecosystem: Environmental > Terrestrial > Soil > Coastal area > Acid sulfate soil | place: Finland: Risofladan, Vaasa | collected...
TGCTCACCTACGTGCGGCAGCACCTGATGACCGGCGATGCCGCCCGGTACGCGGCCAGCCTGATCGAGGACGCGAAGGACCGGCTGCGCGACACCGTCGCCGAGAAGGTCATCGTGGACGGCGAGCTAAACGCGGCTGACTACGAGGCCTGCGTCCGTAAGGTGATCGGCTTCGGCTTCGGCCTGTCCAGCGAGCAGGCCAGGCTCGCGGTCAGAAGGGTGGCTACCGAGCTGGGCGCGACGCTGGCGGTCGCCCCCGCGGTCGACTACCTGGTGTGCCCGAACTGCCGGGAGCCGCAGCCGGCCGGCGGCCAGCAGGCCTGCCGGTACTGCGGCGCTGACCTGTACCAGCAGTGTCCGGCGTGCGGGCAGCAGGTGGAGGCGGCCGCGGTTGCCTGCCCGCTCTGCGGCGCTAGCTTCCGGGCGATCCGGGCCGTCCGGGAGCAGGTGGCCGCGGCGCGCGCGGAACTCGCGCAAGGTCACCCGTCGGCGGCCCGCGAGGGGCTGGCGCCGGCCGCCGGGGCAGCGCGCGGCGCTGCCGGGCCGGCTCGCAGCGCGCCGACTCTGACCAGCGAGATCTCCGCTCTGGGCGAGGAAGTGGACCGAGTGCTGGCCGCCGCCCAGGCCGACTGGCGTGCCGTCGCGCGAGACCTCGGCGCCAGCCGGCTCTACGCGGCCGTCGACCGGCTCGCCCGGATCGCCAGGGTCGCCGCCGACGTGGCCGGCCCGGCCGGAGAGTCCGCCGCCGGCCAGCTCGCCGAGCTCGCCGCCAGGAAGGCCGCCGTGCAGGGCGACATCGCCGCTGCGCGCCAGCTGCCCGACGAGCAGAAGGAAGCCGCACTCGGCCGGATCCTGGCCATCGCCGCCGACTGCGGCGAGGCGATCGACATGCTGGCCGCCCTTCCGCTGCTGGCGCCCGAGCGGCTGCGGGCCTGGGCCACCGCCGGTACGGTGGCGCTGCGCTGGGACGCCTCGCCGTCAGCGGGACCCGTCTCGTACAAGGTGACCCGCATCACCGCGGCGACCAGCGGTTCCCCGGCGCAGGCGCGGGTACTCGGCACCACCACGGCCACCGAGTTCGAGGACGCGGGCGCTCCTGGCGGCGCGATGATCGCCCATGAGGTCAGCGCGGTGTCGGGCCGGCGAACTTCGGCCGCGGTCAGGACGGACCCGGTCCTGATGGCGCGTGACGTGACCAGCCTCGCGGCCCGGGCCGATGCGTCCGGCATCACGCTCACCTGGCTGCTCGCGATCAGCGCGGGAAACGTCGTCGTCGAGCGCCAGGTCGACCCGCGGGCCGGTCTGAGCCTGCCGCTGCGCCGGGCCCGCGCCGAGGGCCAGTCGTGGCGGGATGCCAGCCCGACCGCGGGGGCCGAGTTCAGCTACCACGTCTACGCCGAGTACCGGGACGCCGACGGCGTGCTGGTACGCACGCCGGGCGCCACCGTCAGGGCGAAGGTCGCGCAGCGTCCCAAGCCGGTCAGCGAGCTGTGGGCCAGCACCAGCGCGGGCCGGACGACGATCGGGTGGATCAGGCCGCCCAGCGGCGAGGTGAGGATCTATGCGGCGGACGCCTCGCTGGCCGCGCCGGACACCGAGGCTGACCTCGCCGAATTCGCCCGCCGTGGCCGGTACGTCGGTGCCGGGCAGCGCCGGGTCGTGGACGAGAACGCCAGGGGGATGACCACCTACACCTCGGTCACCGTGGACGGCGGCCAGGCCGTGGCCGGACCGTCGGTCGTGCACCTCCCCGTCGCGGCACCCGGCAACGCGGCCGTCACCGATACCGGATCCGAGCTCGTGCTCACGTTCACGCTCCCGCCGGGAGTCACCGAGGCGGTCGTGGCCGGCCGCCGGGACGCGCCGCCGTCCGGGCCGCACGACCCGGCCGCCCAGACGTGGAGCACGACCAACACGAAGCTGGAGATCGACCACGGCCTGCACGTGCCCGCGCCGCAGGACGGGCTCGGCTGGTACTTCAGCATCCACTCAATACTGCGGGACGGGTCGGCTAAGCTCGCCGCCCCGGCCGGCGTGCAGCTGAGGGCGAGGGACGCGACCCCGGTCACGGCCAGCTACACCGTCCGGCGGTCGGGCCTGGTCAAGAGGAACGTCGTCATCGAGGTCACCGGCACCGGCCGGCTGCCCGAGCTGGTGATCGTGGCGAAGCGGGGCGCCGTACCGGCGAGTGTCACGGATGGCGCCGAGGTGGGCCGGATGCCTGGCGGCAGCCAGACGGCCAGGATCGAGCTCCCGGCCGGCACTCTCGCTCTCCCCGCCGGCCTGCGGGTCTTCCCGGCCGCCGGGCTGCCGGGGCGCGAGTTCACCATCACCGACCCGCCCGAGGGGACGCTGCTGATCACCGGCTGAGACAAGCCGCCAGCCACTCCCTGGTGATCTGCGCCGCCGCGGCATGGCCTGGCTCCCGGGTAATCCTGGCCTCGCCCCCGGCCATCGACCGCGCGAGCTCGGACTCCGCCGGAACCCACGCCCGATCGGCGTCCGCCAGCATCAGCCTGTCGTGCTCGGTATCGCCGGCGGCGAGCCGGAGCGGCGCGGCGCCGGCCTCCTCCGCGACCTTCTCCGCCACGTACGCCGCCGCGTGCTCCTTGCCGAACCCGGCCGGGAACGCGTACAGCTTGCGGCCGATCAGCGACGCCTCCCAGCCGACCCCTGCGCACCGGTCAGCGATCACGGCCAGCTGCTCGGGCGCCAGCAGCGACTCGTCGACGATCGCCAGGGCGCACATCTCGTCCTCGTCGCCCATCCGCGCCAGCCACGGCGCGCCGGCGAACAGTGCCCGAACCTGGGCAGCCGGCGCGGCGCGGGCGAGCAGCTGCCTGATCCGCGCCGCCCACTGCGGATCCGGCACGCCGTCGACCAGGACTACCCCGCCGTTGGCCGCTATCGCGTAGCGCAGGGCGAACGGCAGCCGCAGCCGGGCCAGCCTGCTGATGCTGCGGCTAGTCGCCACGCAGATCCGCACGTCCGCGGGCAGCGCCGTGACCGCGTCCCGCGCCGCGTAGCAGAGCTCGCCGGCCGTCTGGCCGCCGGACATCTCGACGGCGTCAGCGGGCAGGCCGCCGCCGAGCTGACTCGTTGCCCGCGGGCTGAAGATCAGCGTCCGGTCCAGGTCGGTGGTGATCAGGACGGGGCCCTGAGCCGCACGCCCCATCTCAGGCATCGTCGCCGGCCTGCGGCCGGACCAGCCCGATGCAGCTGTACGGCATGTCGGGAAAGTCCACCACCTCGACGCCGCGTTCCTTGGCCAGCAGCAGCAGGTGCTCCAGCATGGCGCGGCAGTCCGGCCGGACCAGCACCAGCCAGGGCAGGCGGCGAATCAGCACGCGGGTCGCCTCGCCGGCTCCCGGTTTCACCAGATGCTGGCTCGGCAGGTCGAACTCGGCCTGGACGCGGCGCACCGCACGCTGGCCGGCGAAGGTCACCGAGCGGTCCGCGGCGTAGGCGGCCGGCCAGCGCTCGGCCACTGCGGCAACCACCCGCGGGAAGTGCTCGCTGATCGCGTCGAGGAACTGCGCGGACCGGTCGGCGGCCGCCAGTTCGGAGTACACCTTCGCGCCGTGGAACATCCCCGGCCGGATCAGGTCGTTCAGGACGGTCCTGCTGACCAGGCCGCACACCGTGGAGTTCAGGCACGCCGACGGCACGAGGATGTCCTGCCTGGTGCCGAAGAGAGTCGAGCAGAAGCCAGGGTCGGCAATCACCGCCAGGTCGTCCGGCAGGCTCGGACCCCCGGCGGCCGCATAGGCCGCGAGCGCCTCGGTCAGTTCCGTGGCGATCGCGCCCTTGCCCGTCCACCCGTCGACGAACAGCACATCACGCGGATCGTGCCGGGCGGCGATGTAGTCGAGGGCGACCGTGTCGATGCCGCGACCGCGCACGATCGAGACTGAGTAATGCGGCAACTCGATTTTTCTGCTGAACAAAGCCCACCGGCGCATGAGGATGCCGACCGGAGTGCCGGCCCTGGCCAGTGAGACCAGTACCGGCCGCTGGCGCCTGGCCGCGAGCGCCATCTCGGTGACGACACCGACATGCTCGGCGAGCTGCGGCGCGAACTGCCCGAGCAGGGCATCGAAGAGCGCCAGGTACTCGGCGCTCGGCGCGAACTCGATCGGCAGCATCTCGGCGTAATTGCGGCCGCCCTGAACGGCCTTCTCCCGCTCGTGCAGGCTGAGCTCGAGCGCGTGCCCCGACAGGTCGGTGAGCAGGAAGCTGACCTCGTCGGGGTGGTAGCTACCGCGCAGCACGCCGGTCCCCGGGGCGCAGGGTGATGACGTGCACGCTGCCGCGTGCGCTGGCGGTCAGCTCGGCGGCTACCTGCGCGGTGCGCCGGCCGCGGGCCGCGTCCGTCACGAGCACGATGTGATCGAAGCCGGGCGCGTTCCCCGGCTCGGCGTGACTGCTGGCGGCCACGTTGTAGGCGTAGACGGGGCGGCGGCCGTCCTGGGTCGAGCCGAATCGCAGCGCGGTCCGCAGCGGATAGCCGGGGCCGTCGATCGTGACGGCCGGCGTTCGCGTGGTGGTCGAGGTCCGCACCTGGCCGCCGAGCGCGGCAGCCAGCAGCTGCGGCAGATACATGAGCTCCTCGTCGCCGAGGACGAGCGTGCGGCCATCGCGGGCAACCGGCAGCGAAGCGGCCAGCCGGCTCATCGCCTCGCGGGCGGCGCGCTCCTGAGCTGGTCCCCAGCCGTGCATGGCCAGGGCGGGCACGCCGTCGGGGAGCGTCACGCTGAGCCAGGTCACCGGCGCCCTGGCGGCTTCCCGCGGCCGGATGGGCGGCTCGGGCAGCGCCCCGACGAACTCGCGCACGCCGGCGATGATGCCGGCGGGAAGCCGGACCTCGCCGTCCAGGAGGGCGACACGGACGACGCGCGCCCCGACCGCGCCGACAGCGTGCGCCACCTCAGCCCGGGTGGCATCGCTCCGGCAGTCGATCAGCGACGCGAGCACGTAGACCTCGCGCGGCCAGGAAGCCTGGATCACCCGGATCGCGTTCACCGCGGTCTTGCCGGTGGTGAGCTCGTCGTCGACCAGCACGAGCGGCCGGGCACCGCGCAGGTCCGCGTCATCGAGCAAGGCGAGTGCCTGGTCGACGGCGTGGCTGTGCTCCTCGCGGAACCTGACCACCCGCGCGCCGGCGGGCGCGGGGCGCCGGGTGGTGTGCAGGTACGGTGCGGGGCCGCCATCGGCCGCGCTGACCGACGCGACGCCGTGGCCGAGCCCGGTCGCGGTCTCGGCGAAGCCGACCACGACCGGCGTCTGTCCGTCGCAGGCAGCCCGCACCGCCGAGCCGAGCGCGTGCGCAGCCGACAGGACCTCGCCGACCGGGACCGGGATGTGCTTGCCGAGCACGCGCGAGACAAGAAGCTGCGCCCGGTTCGGGTTGCGCCGCAGACCGACCTCCAGCGCGCCAGCGAACCTGGCCGCGTCCGGGAAGCAGGGCCTGACCTGCACTGTGATGCCGAGCTGACCGGCGACCGAGCCGACTGTCACGCGTCTACGTCTTCGATGTCGAGCAGGTCGACGAACGTGCGATCCGGCCTGAGTACCCCGAAGACGGAGGCCCGGCGCAGGATTTCCGCCGCCCAGCGGGCATGCGGCTTGCTCTCGATCATCTTGTTGGCGTACTCGCTCGACCGGACGCCTCCGTCGGTGGTGCACAAAGTGGCCCGGGCGTCGCTGTACTCTTCCGCGGTCACGACGAGCATTGCGTGGACCGGCCTGACATGGCTGGGATGGATGACGGTCTTGCCGAGGATGCCGGTCGCCTTGTCGAGCACGACCTCCCTGAGCAGACCGTCCAGGGCACTGCTGACGAGCTGACGGCGGACCCGGACGGCGTTGGGAAGATCGTCGCGCACCCGGAACGGCGACTCGCGAAGCTGAGGCTTGAAGATTCGCTCACCACGCTCGAAATACTCCCATACCGGCCCGGAAACCACGAACTGCCTATCGCGACCGAACACGTTAAGAATGTCGGCAATGACCTCGCGGACGAGCGTCAGGTCATACACGGTCTGGTCGTTGCTGCGGCGCAGCCCGAACAGCCCGCACAGGTCGGTAGCCCCGATCCTGACTGCCAGCACGGCGTCGGCATGCCTGGCCAGCAGGTTCCGCACGGTGAGAAGCTCGCTGACCCGGGTCTCAGCGTAAATGGTCTCCGGCGACTCGAGCACCGGCATCCCGTAGAACTGCAGGCCGGTTTCCGCCCGCGTTTCCGCCAGGACGCCGAGAAAGTCCGCGCCGTTCGACGCGGTAAATTTCGGGAACACAAAACCAGTCAGAATGCTGGCCGCCGGGCCAATTTCCTTGACCAGCAGCCGGATCTGGTCGGGATGCCTGACCCGGATGAAGAGCAGCGGCGCCGGTGCGCTCATCCGGTGCAACTCGACAACCTGGGCCGCGACATTGCGCTCCGCGGCAGCCACGTCCGCGTCGCGGATGGCATCTTCGAGGCACAGCACGGAGGAGATGACACCCCGTCCGACCAGGGCGCCGACCCGTTGCGCGTAGTCGCTGGTCGTCCCGGGCGAGTAGAGCGTGGCGCCGAGCGCCATCGCGAGCGTCCGGCGGTCACTATCCCGGCTGAAACGGTCGGGGGCGCGGTCGAACAGCCACTCGTCCTGACCTGCCGTCAGATATCCGAAATGCCGCACCTACGCTCCGCCGAGAAGAGACGGTCTGGGGACTCGGACAGTACTCACTTAGCAGCGCTTACGCAGCGATTATCACCAATCCAGGCACCGTGTGCGGCAGCTGTTCACTTGGCTAGTGTTGAGACGTGACCGCACTGCCATCGAATCGGATATATGCGGAGCAACTCGATGCCGCTGATCCCCTCGCGAGGTTCCGGGACCGGTTCACGCGGGCCGACGACGCCCTGATTTACCTGGACGGGAACTCGCTCGGCCCGCTGCCGCTGGCAACTGCGGCCAGGATCGCCGAGGTCGTCGGCTCGGAGTGGGGCGCCGGCCTGGCGCGATCATGGAATCACTGGATCGGGCTGCCGCGCGAGGTCGGAGACCTGATCGGCGAGCACCTGACCGGCGCGGCGCCAGGCCAGGTCCTGGTGAGCGATTCGACGACAGTGAATTTGTTCAAGCTCGTCCATGCCGCCCTGGACGCGCAGCCTGGCCGCACGGTGCTGATTACCGACGATGACAACTTCCCGACCGACAGGTACGTGCTTGCGGGCGCCGCCGCCCAGCGCGGCTGCGAACTGCGGATGATCCATGCCGACGCCGATGAGGGCCTGGCTGAGGAGACGCTGCTCGCGGCGCTCGGACCCGACGTCGCCCTGGTCAGCCTGTCGCATGTCGCCTACCGAAGCGGGGCGCTGGCCGACATGGCGCGGATCACCGGCCTGGTACACGACGCCGGCGCGCTGATGCTCTGGGACCTCTGCCACTCCGCCGGCGCGGTGCCGGTCAGGCTGGATGCCAGCGGGGCCGATCTCGCGATCGGCTGCACGTACAAGTACCTCAACGCGGGACCGGGCGCCCCGGCGTTCCTCTACGTCCGCGCCGGGCTTCAGGATCGGCTGCGGCAGCCGATCTGGGGCTGGTTCGGGCAGCAGGATCAGTTCGCCATGGGGCCGGTCTACGATCCGGTGCCGGGTATCGAGCGGTTCGCCACCGGCACCCCGCAGATCATCGGGACCGTCGCCGTCGCCGAGGGCACCAGGCTGCTCGCCGAGGCCGGCATCGACCGGCTGCGCGAGAAGGGCGTGGCGCTGACCAGCTACCTGATCCACCTGGCCGACGAGTGGCTCGAACCGTATGGCTTCCGGCTCGCCTCACCGCGCGCCGACGCCCGCCGGGGCAGTCACGTGACGCTCCATCACCCGGACGCCTGGCCGATCAGCAAGGCACTGATCGCGGCGGGCGTGATCGGCGACTACCGGACGCCGGAGCGGCTCAGGCTCGGCCCGGTCCCGATCACGACCCGGTTCACCGATGTCTGGGACGCGCTTGACCGGCTCAGGCAGATCGCTTCGGACAAGTCGTATGAGAACCTGCCCGCCGAGCTCTCCCGGGTGACCTGACGGCCGGCCGTGGCGGCGAAGAGAAATGGGTTAGCCGAAGGATTTGCGGTCGCCGGCGACGCAGAATCTTCCGGTAAGCGGGACGCCCGGCGGGCGACTAGCCACTGGCGAGAGTCATGCCTCGCTTCACTCCCACTCGATGGTGCCGGGGGGCTTGCTGGTGATGTCGAGGACGACCCGGTTGATCTCGGGGACCTCGTTGGTGATCCGGCCTGAGATCTTCGCCAGCACGGCGTCCGGCACCCGCGCCCAGTCAGCCGTCATCGCGTCCTCGCTGGTCACCGGCCTGAGCACGATGGGGTACCCGTAGCTGCGCTCGTCACCCTGGACGCCGACCGAGCGCACGTCGGCCAGCAGCACTACCGGGCTCTGCCAGATCTGCCGGTCCAGGCCCGCTGCGGTCAGCTCCTCGCGGGCGATGGCATCGGCGTCCCTGACGATCCGCAGCCGCTCCGGCGTGACCTCGCCGACGATCCTGATCGCGAGGCCGGGCCCGGGGAACGGCTGCCGCCAGACGATCTGCGCGGGCAGGCCGAGCTCGGTGCCGAGCGCCCTGACCTCGTCCTTGAACAGCGTGCGCAGCGGCTCGATCAGGGTAAAGCCGAGATCCCCAGGCAGCCCGCCCACGTTGTGATGCGACTTGATGTTGGCCGTCCCGGTCCCGCCGCCTGACTCGACGACGTCCGGGTAGAGCGTGCCCTGCACGAGGAACTCGGCCGAGCTGCCCGTGTGCCGGGCATCGTGCCCCGCGATCTGCCTGGCCGCCTGCTCGAACGCCCTGATGAACTCGCGGCCGATGATCTTGCGCTTGCCCTCGGGATCGGTGACGCCGGCCAGGGCCGCAGCGAAGTCGGCCTGGGCGTCGACGACCACGAGCTCGACCCCGGTCGCGGCCACGAAATCCTGCTCGACCTGCTCGGCCTCACCCTTGCGCAGCAGCCCGTGGTCGACGAAGACGCAGGTGAGCTGCGAGCCGATGGCCCGCTGGACAAGGGCCGCCGCGACCGCGGAGTCCACGCCGCCCGACAGTCCGCAGATGGCGTGACCGGTACCGACCTGGGCCCCGATCAGCTCAGTCTGCTCGTCGATAATGTTGCGCATGTTCCAGTCGGCGCGGCACCCGGCCGCGGCGAGGAACTGCCTGAGCATCGCCATGCCGTGCTCGGTGTGCATGACCTCGGGGTGAAACTGCATCCCGTACAAGCCGAGGGACGGATTCTCGGCGGCCGCCACCGGCGTCCCCGGCGTGCTCGCGGTGACGGTGAAGCCGTCGGGCGCGCGGACGCACGTGTCACCGTGCGACATCCAGACCTGCTGCGACTCGGGGAGCCCGGCGAGCAGGACACCCCCAGACCCGGCCTCGTTCCGCCGCAGGGCGGCCGCGCCGTACTCGCCAGAGCCGGTCCTGGCCACCTCGCCGCCAAGATCACGGACCATCAGCTGGAAGCCGTAGCAGATGCCGAGCACGGGGACCCCGGCCCCGAGCAGCCCGGCCGGCGCGGGCGGCGCCCCAGCCGCGTACACCGACGCCGGCCCGCCGGACAAGATGATCGCGGCTGGGTTGCGTTGCAAAATCTCCTCGGTCGTCGCCGTGGACGGGACGATCTCCGAGTAGACCTGGCATTCGCGGACGCGGCGCGCGATGAGCTGGGCGTACTGGGCGCCGAAGTCCACCACGAGTACCGGCCCCGAGCCAGCGAGCGGCCCGGGCCGGCCGGCCCCGCCATCCTGATCCGCCGGGCCGGGCGTCGCCGGGTCCTGGCGCCCCGTGGCGTCGGAGGGATACACCGCGTCAGCTTACTTGGGTCGCGGTCTCAGTCCACGTAGGCTGCGGCGGAACTGGCGCGGCCTCGGTGACCTTCACCCTGGCGATCCGGCGGCCGTCGAGCTCGGTCACGGTGAGCCGCCTCCCGTCCAGCTCGGCCGACTCCCCGGCCTGCGGCAGATGGCCGAGCGCCGCCAGGAGATAGCCGGCCACCGTCTCGTACGGGCCGTCCGGCAGCTCGATCCCGGTCTGCTCGGCGAAGTCGTCGAGGTTCATCAGCCCGTCGACCTCGATCTCGCCGGTCCGCAGCCGCCGGGACGGATGACCCTCTTCGTCGTACTCATCCTGGATGTCGCCGATCAGCTCCTCGACCAGGTCCTCCAGCGTCACGATCCCGGCCGTCCCGCCGTATTCGTCCACCACGATCGCCAGGTGGGCGCCGTCCTTGCGCATCTCCGACAAGGCCGACATCACGGTCTTGCTGGTCGGCAGCATCTTCACCGGCCGCTTGATGTCACCGACCCGCGCGGCCCCGTTGCGGCCGGGACCGAGCAGGTCACGGGCGTGCACGAAGCCGATCACATCGTCGTAGGAATCCTCGAAGACCGGGAACCGCGAGTGGGTGCCCCGCGCCACGACCGCGACGGCCTGGGGCACCGGCATCGAGGCGGGCAGGAAGTCGACTTCCGTCCGCGGCACCAGGACCTCGCGGATCTGCCGCGTGCCTGCGTCGAAGACCTCGCTGACGATGTGCCGTTCGTCGGCCGTCAGGTTCTGGTGCCCGGCGACCAGATCACGCAGCTCGTCGCTGCTCATCGTGCCGCGGCCGACCTTCGGGTCGCCGCCGAGCAGCCTGACCACCAGGTTGACGCAGCCGCTGATCAGCCAGACCACCGGCCTGGCCAGCGTGGCAATCCGGTCGAGCACGGGCGCGGCGGCGAGCGAGATGCGCTCCTGCCGCTGCAGCGCGATCCGCTTGGGCACCAGCTCGCCGAGCACCAGCGAGAAAAAGGCGATCACCAGCGTGACCACGACGAACGAGAGCACATCCGCCACGTGCGGGGAGAGATGGTGGGCAAGCACGAGCTTGAGGTCGTTCGCCAGGGTCGCCGCGCCGTACGCTCCGGACGCCAGGGTAGCCACCGTGACGCCGATCTGGACAGCGGACAGGAACCGGTTCGGGTCATGCGCCAGCCGCGCCGCCCGCTGGCCGCGCTTTCCGCGCTTCCCGAGCGCCCTCACCTGGCCCTCGCGCAGTGACACCAGAGCCATCTCGGCGGCGGCGAAGAACCCGCCGATGAGAATGAAGGCGAGGACGACCAGTACGTCCCAGCCGACGCTATTCACGTCGCATCCCTGATCTCGGCAGCCGGCCGTGGTCCCCGGCTGCCTGCCTGATAGCTGCCGTCTACGGCAGGAACCACGCGGTCGCGCGGTGTGCGCATCAGTCTAGGCAGTCTTGGGCGGGCGAGCGAACACCCGAGTCTGGCCGAACCGCGACGGGCCCGGCAGGCAGCCAGGACCCAGCTGCCTGGGGGCGGCGGCTGTGCGATGCTGACACGGACATTCCGCGATATCCGCAATAAGTCGATCGACCGCTGGAGGGTCCTGCATGGGCGCTGGAATCCTGGACGACGCTGCTGCCATCAGCGCCGAGATCGCCGAGCTGCGTCATTCGATTCACCGCGAGCCTGAGATCGGACTGGAGCTGCCGAAAACCCAGCGCAAGGTGCTGGAGGCGCTGGACGGGCTGCCGCTTGAGATCAGCTGCGGGCAGTCGCTGAGCTCGGTGACCGCGGTCCTGCGCGGCGCCCGTCCCGGCAAGACCGTCCTGCTCCGCGGCGACATGGACGCCTTGCCGGTCGACGAGCGCACCGGAGTGCCGTATGCCTCGCAGGTGCCGGGGACCATGCACGCCTGCGGCCATGATCTGCATACCGCGATGCTGGCCGGCGCCGCCAGGCTGCTCTCGGCCAGGCAGGCCGACCTGGCGGGCAACGTGATCTTCATGTTCCAGCCCGGCGAGGAGGGCTCCGGCGGCGCCAGGATCATGATCTCGGAAGGCGTGCTCGAAGCGGCAGGCGAGCATCCCGCGGCGGCGTTCGCGCTGCACGTAGCATCCGGCGTGCTGCCGCTCGGGCTGGTCGCCAGCCGGGCCGGAACCGCGATGGCCGCCGCCGACACCCTGCACGTCACGGCCAGGGGACGAGGCGGGCACGGCTCTCAGCCGCATCTGGCGGCGGACCCGATTCCGGCGGCGTGCGAGATGGTCACCGCCCTGCAGACGATGGTGACCAGGAGGTTCGACGTCTTCGACCCCGTCGTGCTGACCGTCGGCACCTTCCATGCGGGGACAACGGACAACGTCATCCCCGACGACGCGGCCTTCGTCGCGACGGTGCGCACGTTCTCGCCGCAGTCGCGGGACCGGATCAGGGACGCGGCGCTGCAGCTGATCCGGCAGATCGCGGCCGCGCACGACCTGGACGCCTACGTCGCATTCGTTGACGGGTACCCGGTCACGGTGAACGACCAGGCCGAGTTCGGGTTCGCCGAGCAGACCGCCGGCGAGCTGCTGGGCGAGGGCAAGTTCCTGACCGCTCCGTTCCCGATGACCGGCTCCGAGGACTTCTCCTACGTTCTTGAGCAGGTGCCCGGCGCGTTCCTCATGGTCGGCGCCTGCCCGGCCGGGACGGACCCGGCGACCGCACCGTACAACCACTCGGCCGAGGCGGTCTTCGACGACGCGGTCCTGGCCGACGGGACCGCGCTCTACGCCGAGCTTGCCCGGCGCAAGCTGTCGGCGCTGGCGGCGCAGCCGGCTGGCTGACCCGGGTCACGGGTTGGGCCCCGGGAACGGGCTAGGTCCTTGTAGACGGGGCGTCACAGGCTGGCGATGAGGTTGATGGTCGCGGCCAGGATCACGGCGCCGAACAGGTACCGGAGCGCGTAGATCGTGTGGACGGTGAACCAGGAGACCGCCACGCTCAGCAGGCCGAGCCCGGCGGGGTCGTGCGGCCGGAGCTGGTGCGGATCAGCGCTGGCCGGGGGGCCGCAGCTGGTGCGGCCCGAGCTGGTGCGGATCAGCGCTGGCGGGAGGTGGTGCGGATCAGCCGACGGGCAGCCGGCCCTTGAGCCGGGTCGCCTTGGCCGCAGCCTTGCCTGACGTCCTCGCGGTCTTCGTCGCGAGGGACACGTCGTGCCGCGCGGCCTTCACCGCGTGGCGGCTCCGCCAGGCGAGCGACGGACGCCCTGCGGTGTCCGCGGCCGCGATCAGCAGTCCGCCGAACATCGCCAGGTTCTTGAGGAAGTGAATCCGCTGCTGCGCGCGTTCCTGATCGTCGGTGACTTCCCAGAACCGATGGCCTGCGGCCGTGGTCGGAACCAGCGTGGCCGCGATCGCCAGGGCTGACGCCCGCGGCAGCCAGCCGATCGCGAGCAGCGAGCCGGCTACGACCTGGACGGCGCCATTGATGCGAATCGCCTGCTCGGTGTCGTCCGGCACGAACGACACGCGATCGGCGAGAGGCCGCACCACCGGTTCTGCTTTCTTGACGACCCGCTCGGGTCGGCGCAAGGTATCGAAGCCCTGGACGATGAAGATCGACGCCAGCATGGGCCGTGCGAATGCTCGTAGTACAGCCATGGTCCGACAGTTGCCCGCCGCGCCGGGTTTCTAACACGCTGAGCACCGATCAAGTTCCGTGATGGACATGAGTTAGCGGCCTGGCGCTGGGTAGCTGGCTGCCATGCGGATCGAAGACTGGTTCCTGCAAGCGTCGGAGCGCGGCAATCCGGCGACCCGGATTGACAGCAGGCGCCCGGATGGCCTGGCCTGGTCGACCGGGAACAAGGTGCGTCCCCTCGTCCACGGCGCGACCTACTTCGCCGAGCTGCTCGCGCGGGTCAGCGCGATGGAAGCCGGCGACCTGCTGCTGTTCACTGACTGGCGCGGCGATCCTAACGAGCGGCTCAGGCCCGATGGCCCGTCGGCCTCCCAGGTGCTCTGCGAGGCAGCCAAGCGCGGCGTGCTCGTCCGGGGGCTGATCTGGCGCTCGCACTGGGACCGGCTGCAGTTCAGCGGCGAGGAGAACCGTCACCTCGGCGAGGACATCGTCGCCAACGGCGGCCAGTGCCTGCTCGACATGCGGGTCAGGGCCGGCGGTTCGCACCACATGAAGATGGTCGTCCTGCGGCATCCCGAGCGCCCCTGGCTCGACGTCGCCTTCGTGGGCGGCATCGACCTATGCCACAGCCGGCGGGACGACGCCAGCCACCATGGTGATCCGCAGCGCCAGCCGATGGCCGGCGTCTTCGGAGAGCGGCCGCCCTGGCACGATGTCCAGGCGATGATCCGCGGGCCGGCGGTGGGCGACGTCGAGGCGGTCTTCAGGGAGCGGTGGAACGACCCCGTCCCGATCACGATCAATCCCGTGTCCAGGCTGCACGACCTGTTCGACCGGCAGGATGACACCGCGAACCGGCTGCCCGATCAGCAGCCGGATCCGCAGCCGTGCGGAGATCACGCGGTCCAGCTGCTGCGCACCTACCCGTTCAGGCGGCCCGGCTACAGCTTCGCCCCGAGGGGGGAGCGCAGCATAGCCCGCGGTTACCTGAAGGTACTGGCCATGGCGCGCTCGCTGATCTATCTCGAGGACCAGTACCTGTGGTCGGCAGAGGTTGTCGAAGCCCTGGCCCGGGCGCTCGCGGAACGTCCTGAGCTCCGGCTGATCGCCATTATCCCGCGCTTCCCCGACCAGGACGGGCGGCTGTCCATGCCTCCGAACCTGATCGGCAGGGTCGATGCGCTGCGGATCCTGCGCAAGGCGGGCGTCGGCCGGGTGGCGATCTACGGCCTGGAGAACGAGGCAGGCACGCCGGTCTACGTGCACGCCAAGGTCTGCGTCGTGGACGACACCTGGGCGATCATCGGTTCGGACAACTTCAACCGCCGGTCGTGGACGCACGACTCCGAGCTGAGCTGCGCCGTGCTCGACCTGGCCGGATCGGGCACGGACGGCGGCCGGGGAGCCGGCGGCGGCACCCTCGAGCTCCCGGCGACCGCGGGCGTGAGCACCGCCGGCACCGCACCGCACGCCCGAGCCGAACTGAGCCGGTGGACAGCGGACTACGTCGCGGGCGGCGCCCTGTCAGCCGATCCCGCGACCGCGGGGCCCACTGCGGGAACCCGGCCGGCGCCGGCCGGCGGCTACGCGCGCGACCTGCGTCTTCAGCTCAGCGACGAGCATCTGGGCGCGGCGCTCGACCCAGCCGCGAGCCCGGCCGAGGCCTATGACGCCTTCTGGCGGTCGGCCTCGGGCCTGGACGCGTGGCACGCGAGCGGCAGGCGCGGCCCGCGGCCGCCCGGCCGGCTGCGGCACTACCACGCGCCCGAGCTGACCCGCTGGCAGCGAGCCATATCCCGGCCGCTGTACCGGTTCGTCTACGACCCGGACGGCAGGCCGCCGGCCATGCGCCGCCGCGGCGAGTTCTGACGGCTTCTGACCGCGCTTGCCTGAGGCGCTTGGCGGAGGCGCTTGGCGGAGGCCAGGTGTTACAGGCTGGCCACGTCGGCTTGCTTGGCGCGGACGGCCCCGGCCGCCTCCCGCAAGCTCGCCAGCTCGTCGGCGGTGAGCTCGCGCTCCGCCACCCGGCGGATGCCCGTGCGGCCGATCTCCGCCTCCACGCCGAGGTAGACGCCGGAGATGCCGTACTGGCCGTCGACCCAGGTGCAGACCGGCATGACCTGCCCGGTGTCGAGCGCGACCGCCCTGGCCATCCTGGCCGCGGCGGCGGACGGGGCGTAGTACGCGGATCCGGTCTTGAGCAGGCCGACGATCTCGGCGCCGCCGTTCCTGGTCCGCTCGACCAGCGCGCTGATCTCGTCGGCACCGAGCAGGTCGGCCAGCGGAGTGCCGTTGACCTGGCATGCCGACGGGACGGGCACCATCGTGTCGCCGTGCGAGCCGAGCGTCAGCGTCTGTACCGAGCCGACCGGCACGCCGAGGCGCTCGGCGACGAAGTAGCTGAACCTGGCCGTGTCGAGCATTCCGGCCTGGCCGATCACCCGGTGCGCCGGGAACTGCGAGACCTTGGCGGCGAGCGCGGTCATCTCGTCCAGCGGGTTGGAGACCACGATCAGGACGGCCTCGGGCGCGTGCTTGACGACCTGCTCGGTCACGCTGCGGACGATGCCGGCGTTGACCCCGATCAGGTCCATCCGGCTCATGCCAGGCTTGCGCGGCAGGCCGGCGGTGATGATCACGATCCCCGATCCTGCGATCGCCTCGTAGCCCTCGCCGGCCTGGCTGGTGGTCTGCCCGGTGACCGTGGTCTCGAAGCCCTCGATCGGGCGGGACTGGCTCATGTCGAGCGCCAGGCCCTCAGGCTTGCCCTCCACGATGTCGGTCAGCACGACCTCGTCGAAGATGTCGTACTCCGCCAGCCGCTGCGCGGTGGTCGAGCCGTAGAAGCCGGCTCCGACTACTGTCACCTTCCCTGAACGGGCCATTGACGTACTCTCTCCTTCGCTCTCTCGCTCGGTGCCTGCAGCGGCCGGTCTCCTGGCCAGGCCGACTGGCTAGGTCATCGCGGCCTGCAGGTTCTTGTGCAGCGCGCCGAGGAATTCCTCCGTGCTCAGATACGGGGCGTCCCGGCTGATCAGCAGCGCCAGGTCTTTGGTCATCATTCCGCTCGTGACCGTCTCGATGCACACCCGCTCCAGCGTGTCGGCGAAAGCCGTAACCTCGGGCGTGCCGTCGAGCTTGCCGCGGTAGGCCAGCGCCCTGGTCCAGGCGAAGATCGACGCGATCGGATTGGTCGACGTCTGCTTGCCCTGCTGGTGCTGCCGGTAATGCCTGGTCACCGTGCCGTGCGCGGCCTCAGCCTCGATGCACGAGCCGTCCGGGGTCATCAGCACGCTGGTCATCAGCCCGAGCGAGCCGAAGCCCTGCGCCACGATGTCGGACTCCACGTCACCGTCGTAGTTCTTGCAGGCCCAGACGATGCCGCCGTCACCCTTGATGACCTGGGCCACCATGTCGTCGATCAGCCGGTGCTCGTAGGTCAGGCCGGCCGCATCGAACTCGGCCTTGAACTCGGCGTCGAAAACCTCGGCGAAGATGTCCTTGAACCGGCCGTCGTAGGCCTTCAGGATGGTGTTTTTCGTCGACAGGTACAGCGGGAAGCCGCGGTCGAGCGCGTAGCGCATCGTGGCCCGGGCGAAGTCGCGGATGGAATCGTCGAAGTTGTACATGCCCATCGCGATCCCGCCGCCGGTGAACTGGGCGACCTCCATGGACATGGGCTGGCCCGCAGACCCGTCGGCCGGCTGGTAGGAGATCGTGACCGTGCCCGCTCCCGGCACCACAAAGTCGGTGGCCCGGTACTGGTCGCCGTGGGCGTGGCGGCCGATCACGATCGGCTTGGTCCAGCCGGGGACGAAACGGGGGATGCTCTCGATCACGATCGGCTCGCGGAAGACCACGCCGCCGAGGATGTTGCGGATCGTGCCATTCGGCGAGCGCCACATCTTCTTGAGGCCGAACTCGGAGACCCTGCCCTCGTCCGGAGTGATGGTCGCGCACTTGACGCCGACGCCGTACTGCTTGATCGCGTTCGCCGCTTCGATGGTCACCTGGTCGTCCGTCGCGTCCCTGTTCTGTATCGACAGGTCGTAGTAGCGAAGATCGATGTCCAGGTACGGCAAGATCAGCTCATCCTTGATGAACTGCCAGATGATGCGCGTCATCTCGTCCCCGTCGAGTTCTACGACGGGATTGGCCACCTTGATCTTGGACATGCCAATGATCCCTTCATCATGTCTAGCTCGAGTACCCGGCGACGCTGCCGTCCGGCTAGCCGGGCACCGGCACCACGAGCCCCGCCACCAGCAAGCCGGTGCCGAGAACCCCAAAGAGTGCTACATCAAGAAACCGCCGTCTCGATGACAGCATGCCCGCCCGCCGTTCAGGCAGGACGAGCCTGGCCATGGCGGCAACGAGCAGAACGCCTGCGAGTACCAACGTACCGCTTTGGACGAGGTGGACGCCCTGCCAGATTGTCGCCAGCCCGGCAGCTACCCCGAAGAGCACCAGCAAGTACGGCAGCTGCTGGTATCTCGCCTGCGCTGCCTGGTCCGCTTGCCGGGACTGCCCGGCCTCGGCGGCGCCCGCTGGCTGCCGGGACTGCCCGGCCTGGCCGGTCTTCGAGGGACGTCCGGTCCGCCGCCGCCGTCCGCCGTGCCGGCCGGAGCCCCCGCCGACGCGGCCGGTCTCCGCGGTGGCCTGCTCGTGCGATGCGTGCGTCATCGCGCCGCCAGCGGAACCCACGTGAGGCCGGCCTGGCCGATGTACTCGCTGTCCGGCCTGATCAGCCGGTTGTCGGCGTGCTGCTCGATCACGTGCGCCGTCCATCCGGCCATCCGGCTGACCGAGAACACCGGCGTGAACAGATCGGTCGGGATACCCAGGTAGTGATAGACGGTGGCAGCGAAGAAGTCCACATTCGGGTAGAGACCCTTCTCGGCGAGCACCGTCTCCTCCATCCTGCGTGACATCCGGTAGTAGGTATCGTCCCCCGATGCCGCCGCCAGTTCTGCCGCCATGGCGCGCAGGTGGGTGGCACGCGGGTCCTCTACTTTGTACACCCGGTGACCGAAGCCCATGATCTTCTCGCCCCGGCTGAGCCGGGCCGCTACCTCGGTGCCCGCGGCATCGACCGGGTCAGCCTGCGCGTTCTTGGCGATTTCCTCCAGCGTCCGCATGACCTGCTCGTTAGCGCCGCCATGCAGCGGGCCCTTGAGAGTGCCGAGCGCCGCGACCACCGCCGAGTGCATATCGGACAAGGTTGCCGCGCAGACCCGCGCGGCGAAGGTGGAGGCGTTCATGGTGTGGTCGGCGTGCAGCACCAGGCAGCTGTCCAGTACCTCAGCGGACCGCTCCGCTGGCCTCTTGCCGGTGACCTGGAGCAGGAAGTTGCCGGCCAGGCTGAGCTGCGGGTCGGGCTCGGGCACGTCCCTGGCGTTGCGCGCGGCCTCGTATGCGGCGACCAGCACGGGCTGCAGGGCGGTCAGTCTCGCTGCCTTGCGCAGGTTGGCGTCGGCGGCGTTGGAATCCTTGTCAGGATCGCCGGCACTGGCCAGGGACACGAGCGTCCGCAGTGCCTCCATCGGCTCCTGATCGTGCGCGATCCGCGTCAGGTCCTCGCTGACCAGACTGCCGAGCACGCGCCCGGCCATGATCTCGGCGTGATAGGCGGCCAGCTCGGCGGCACTGGGCTGGGCGCCTCGCTGCAGCAGGTAGGCGATTTCCTCGAAGGTTGCCGCTCCGGCGAGCTGGCTGATGTCGTAACCCCGGTAGGAGAGCCGCCCGATCCTGCCGTCGATGTCACTCAGCGCGGTCGCCGCGGCTACGACGTCCGCCAGTCCCTTCGATGGCTGCTGCGCCATTGCATCGCCTCCAGACGGCCCGCTCGGAAGTGTACTTTCCCGCCGAATCCGATACCTACGCAGGGACCAGACCTGCTCTGCCCGGGTTGCCCCGGTTGGAACGTTCTGAGCCGGGTAGTCATGCTGCAGTAGAGCGCCTGTCTCCTGCGCGGAAGGTGCTGTTATGGAAGGCCCCCACATCCAGGTGGCGAGCACCGGAGCCCAGCTTCCCCTGCAGCCAGAGGTAACGACGGTCGGCCGCGGGAAGTACGTGGACATCAGGCTGGCCGATCCCAGCGTGTCCCTGCTGCACGCCGAGATAGTCCGGCGCGGACCGTACGTCTACGTCACGGATCTGGGTTTATCGCGCAACGGCACCCGGGTGAACGGGCGGCTGATCGCCCGGCGCGTCCTGGCTGACGGAGACGCCATCACGTTCGGGTCGGCCCGGTGCAGGATCATCGGCATCGAGACCGACGAGATCGCCGACGACGAGAACCTCAGGCTGGCCGCGCCCGAGCTGACGCGGCGCGAGCTTGACGTGATCGCCTCCCTCTGCCGGCCCGCGCTCTCCGAGGACGCCTTCGTCACCCCGGCGACGGCCAGGGAGATCGCCGCCGATCTGGTGGTCACCGAGGCCGCCGTCAAGCAGCACCTGCTCCGGCTGTACACGAAGCTGCGGATCCCGGAGGGCCCGAACCGCCGGATCAAGCTGGCGAACGAGGTGATCGGACTCGGCCTGGCCAAGCCCGAGCTACCGAGCGAGCAGAACGGCGCCAGGGCACCCGTCGCGCAGGTACGTGCCCCGGCAACGCCGCGGCCGCCAGGACCCGCCCCGAGCGAGCGCCGCGGGATCACAGGCCAATCTGGCGAGCCAGGCTGAGCAGGTTATGCCGCACGTCGGTCAGCATCGTGCGGATGGTCGGGAAATGCAGCAGCTGAGTGTGCAGGCTGTTCACCGGCCAGTACGCCGGAGCCGGTGACTGATACCAGGCGGTGAGCCCGGCCCAGACAGCGATGGCCAGCACCCCTACGTACGCGATGGTCAGCAGGCTCGCGCTGCGGGCAGCCGAGGTATAGACGCTGGCGAGCGCCTGCCGGCTGCTCGACGAGCCTGGCCCGAGCCCGACCACGGCCACGAGCGCTCCGGCGCCGAACGCTACCGCCTGCGGCAGCGGGTGCACCGGGATGACGATGATCGTGGCGGCCGCCGCCACGCAGAAGGCGAGCACGGCCACGGGTGCGCTGAGCAGCAGGCCCAGCAGCGCGCGCACCGCGGCGAGCGGGTACAGCGCGACGGCGAGCAGCGGAGCGCTGCCCCTGCGCCCGTCCGCAGATCGGCGCTTACCCAGCTGACGTGCTGTGATGCTGGCGGCGCGCAGCGCTACCAGCACGACGAGCGAGATCGCGGTCCCGATGATCGGCGCCATGACGCTGATCGCGACGGCCATGGCGACGGTGGCGATGACCAGCGGGCTCCAGGGCGACACGGGACCGACCGTCCGGCCGGCGGCACCGTCCGCCCGCCCGCCCGGCCACAACCCGCCAGGCGAGGGAGCCGCGGGATCGTGACCCTGCCGGGGCCCGCCCGGAGCCATCGGGCCGCCAGCCAGGCCAGCCCCGCCAGCCAGACCCGCCCCGCCAGTCCCGGCGGCCAGGCCGGCCCCGTTAGCCAGGCCAGCCCCGGCCGCCGGATAACCACCGGCCGCCTGACCGCCTGCACCAGGCAGCCCGCCCGGCGGCTGGTAGCTCACCGGCGGCAGCAGGTCCCGCACATCGGCAGGACCCGACACCGACAGCGGCCTGGTGGAGGTCGGCCACGCCTGCCAGCCCTGATCGTCGCCGAGAGTCCGCGGCAGCGCACCGAGCGCCACCGCCGGGCCTGCGTCCGCGCCCGGGTTCAGCCCGCCGTCAGCCAGCCTGGCCGCGACAGCCGGAGGACTTGGTATCAGGGCCGCCGGGTCGAGCGCGCCCACCAGGCGGCCAATCTCGGCCGCCGACGGACGGCTAGCCGGATTGCGGGACAGCGCGGCCAGGATGATGGCCCGCAACGGTTCAGGCATCGTGTCCAGATCAGGAGCCCCATGCATGATCCGGTAGAAAATGGTCTCGAACGGCCCGGTGCCGTATGGCGGCCTGCCGGTCGCGGCGAAGGCCACGGTCGCCGCCCAGGAGTGCACGTCGGAGGCTGCGCCGCTCTCTTTGCCCTCGATGACCTCGGGCGCCAGGTAGCCAGGAGTCCCCATGAACATGCCGGTCAGCGTCAGCCTGGTCGTCTCCGGCAGGTGGGCGATCCCGAAGTCGATGACGACCGGCTGCCCGTCCGAGATCATCACGTTGCCCGGTTTCAGGTCACGGTGCACGACCCCGGCGGCGTGGACTGCCGCCAGTGCCTCGGCCAGCCCGAAGGCCAGCCTGGCCAGCGCTGGACCGGCCAGAGGTCCGCCGGTGCCGACCACGTCGTCAAGGGTCAGCCCGGGAACGTATCTGGTCACGATGTAGGGCGGGTCACCGTCGAGATCGGCGTCGAGCACCTCGGCCACGTAGCGGCTGCGCACCCGCTGCATGGTCTCGACCTCGCGGGCCATCCGCCGCCTGGCGTTCTCCTCCCGCGCCATCCCCGGGTGCAGCGCCTTGACCGCGACGGGCACCTGCGAGGCGTCCGCCGCCAGGTACACGACGCCCATGCCGCCCTCACCGAGCCGCCTGACGAGGCGGTACGGCCCGAGACGCTCAGGCGTGCGATCCTGCACCCTCATGACCTCATAGCTTACGGATCGCCCTCCAGTGCTTGACGAAGCCGAATCGGGAGGATCCTCTTACCCTCCCGATCGGCGAGTAACCGGCTGGAGGATTACCCGCAGGGTCTGGTATGCCCGGGACACGGGACTTCAGCTAGCTGCCCGCGACCAGGCGGCGCAGTGCCGTCGCGGCTTCGGCATTCTGCTCGGCATGGGCGACCAGGCCTCTGGCCAGCTCAGCGGCCCACTCGGCGATCGGCACGACATTACGGGAGAGCACGATTCCGCGCACCTCGTGGCAGATCTCAGCGACGGGGGCGCCGCGCTGCGTGCCGAGGGTCATGGTCTTCTCGCCGAGCCGGACGGAGATCCGCGTCACCGTGCCAGGTCGGTTCTGGATGCGATCGGACATGCTCCTGGAGCGCTCGACCGTCACGCAGCCGGCCGGGAGGGACTCACCAAGCGACTCGGTCAGCACCCTGGCGTAGATCGCGATGTCCGAGCTATCCGCGCGCAGCGCCGCGGTCACCATCTCCAGCGAGAGGCTCTCGTCGGCCTGGGCGCCATCACCCGCCTGTGTCATCTTCGTTCCGTCCTGCTCTGCCGACGCCGCCGTCCGGCGGCCCGTCGATCCGGCGCCGGACGGACAGTCCTGGCTTGATCCGCGCGCCCGGGTTGCCCGCGGGCGGTGTTACCGTCCGGCGAACGATGCCTTCCCTGGTCCATTCTCCACGAAGCTGCGCATGCCCGTCCTCGCGTCCTCCGTCGCGAACAGGCCGGCGAACTGGAGCCGCTCGATCTCCAGGCCGGTGTCGAGGTCAGCGTCCAGGCCCTCGTCGATCGCCTGCTTGGCGGCCCGCAGCGCCACGGCCGGCCCGTTGGCGAACCTGCCGACCAGGTCACGCGCCGCCTGGTACACCTCGCCATCGGGCACAACCTTGTCCACCAGACCGATCGCGAGCGCCTCGGCGGCACCGACGAACCTGCCGGTGAAGACGATGTCCTTCGCCCTGGCGGGACCGACGAGCCTGGGCAGCCGCTGGGTGCCGCCGGCGCCAGGGATCAGGCCGAGCAGGATCTCGGGCTGGCCTACCCTGGCGCCCTCACCCGCCACCCTGAAGTCAGCGCACAGCGCGAGCTCGAGGCCGCCGCCGAGCGCGTATCCGGTGATGGCGGCGACGACCGGCTTGCCGATCCTGGCCACGGCGGTGAAGGAGTCCTGCAGGCGCCGGCTGTCCTGGGCCATGGTGGCGTAGCTCGCGTCGGCCATCTCCTTGATGTCGGCGCCGGCCGCGAAGACCTTCTCGCCGCCGTAGATGACCACTCCCCTGACCTGCTGATCGTCGGAGACCGCTGCGGCGGCCGCGGCGATCTCGGACTGAACCTGGGCGTTCAGCGCGTTCATCGGCGGCCGTTCGAGCCGGATCGTGGCAATCGCCTGATCGATCTCCACCCGCACGAACTCGCCCATGTCGACCTCCGCCGGTCCTGCTCCGTGGCCGCCGGCCACGGTCCGCTACCGATAGCTAGCGCGCCGCACGCCGATAGCTAGCGCGCCGCACGCCGCGCACGGATGATCTTACGCAGGCACGGACGGGACGCGGAAGGACGGAGTGCGAACGGACGGAGCACAGTGGGACTGAGCGCGAACGGACGGAGCATAGAAGCACTGAGCACTGAGCACTGAGCGCGGAGTGACGGAGTGACGGAGTGCGGAAATGAGGGAGGGCCTGCCCGCTGACTCCGGGCAGGCCCTCCGCTTGGAGCGCGGTATCGGGGGATCCTGACTATTCACCAACCGCGCGTGGCAGGCTGACTCCCTGCCAGCTGTTGAGGAATCCGCGTACCTCGGACTCGCTGTACCTGCGGTGCCCGCCAGGTGTCCTGATCGAGGACAGCTTGCCGCCTCGCGCCCAGCGCGTCACGGTCTTCGGGTCGACCCGAAGCATGGCCGCGACCTCGGCTGGCGTGAGGAGCCTATTGTCCGGCTTGATCTGAGTTCTCACTGCAGCTGATCCTCTCGTTGCTAGCTAGGTGACTACATGGTGACTGACAGTGACCAGTAATGGCACTACTCCTTGAAGTCGTCGAATCACAGGATGTCACATGTCCCTCGACTTTGCTGGCGTTCTAACCGGCAAGACGACAAATTTCGGCGGGGGACCTCGGATGTCTTTTCTAGAACGACGTCATGACGTCCATGTTGGTTTACTCCGCACAGTAACGCGTCAATCACAATGCGTCGTAGGCGAAGGCCCGGGAACGACCGCATCGGGCCAGAGAGCCAATCATCGGTTCTGATATGGGCGTGCTTAGCCGCCTTTGCGTCGGCTGAGTACGGCGTGCAGCCGGACGGATGTGCGGATCCGCGGCCGGGCAGGTACGGGCGGCGCGCGCTAGCGCAGGTCGCCGCTGAGCATTCCGGCTGGCGCGACCGGCGCGGTGACCAGGCCCATCTCGGCCGGGGCGGACAGCAGCGGATGCCGCGGCAGGATCCGGACGGTGTACCCGAACGGGCCGGGCTGGCCGAGGATCGCCTCGCCGACATACCACGCGACCGAGTCAGCTCCAGGCTCCGCCTCGAGCGCCAGCTCCGAGTGGATCGGATCAGCGATCTCGTCGTCCTCACCGGCCCGGCCGTAGAGCACCTCCACGGTCACGTCAGCGGGCGTGAGCTGGCCGAGCGCGACTCCCGCCCGAACCGTGAGCGGCGTGCCAGGGACCTGGTCGCCGTCATCGGTCTCGACAAGCTCGACCCGGACCGCGGGCCACGCCCGCGTGACCCGCTCCTTCCACGCGGCCAGGTCGGCCGCGCCAGCGAACGGGCGTTCCACGCCATCGGTCAGCGCCCGCGAGGAGCGGGACGCGGGCAGATAGAGCTCGGTCGTGTACTCCCTGACCATCCGGGTCGCCTGGGCCTTGGGGCCTAGCGTGCGCAGCGTGTGCGTGACCATCTCCAGCCAGCGGCGCGGCAGGCCGTCGGCGCCCCGGTCATAGAACATCGGCGCGACCGACCGGCCGAGCAGGTCGTAGAGCGCGGCCGCCTCGACCTCGTCACGCCGGTGCGGATCGGCGACCGAGTCCGCCGACGGGATGGCCCAGCCATTCTCCCCGTTGAACCACTCGTCCCACCAGCCGTCAAGCACCGAGACATTGAGCGCGCCATTCAGCGCCGCCTTCATCCCGGAAGTCCCGCACGCTTCGAGCGGCCGGAGCGGGTTATTGAGCCATACATCGCAGCCCTGGACCATGGTCCGGCCGAGCGCCATGTCGTAGTCGGGCAGGAATACGATCCGGTGCCGCACCGCGGGATCGTCGGTGAACCTGATCATCTGCTGGATCAGCGCCTTGCCGCCGTCGTCGGCCGGGTGAGCCTTGCCCGCGATCACGATCTGCACCGGCCGCTCGGTGTCAAGCAGCAGCGCGGCCAGCCTGGTCGGATCCTGCAGCATCATCGTCAGGCGCTTGTACGAAGGCACCCGGCGAGCGAACCCGATGGTCAGGATGTTCTCGTCCAGCGCGCTGGAGATCCAGGCCAGCTCGGCCTCGGACGCGCCGCGCTGCTGCCAGGATGCCCGCAGCCTGGCCCTGGCCTCGGCCACCAGGCGGGCACGGAGCACCTGCCTGATCTGGAAGATGCGGCCGGGATCGGCGGCTACCGCGTCCCAGGCCGGGGCGTCGTCGGCGAGCCAGTCAGCGGCGCCCGCGTCATGACCATTCTCAGCCAGGCTCAGGATCTCGGGCGCGACCCAGCTAGGACCGTGCACGCCGTTGGTGATGGAGCCGATCGGCACTTCGGAGGTGTCGAAGCCCGGCCACAGCCCGGTGAACATCTCGCGGCTGACCTCGCCATGCAGCTTGCTCACGCCGTTGACCCGCTGGGCCAGGCGCATGCCCATCACGGCCATGTTGAAGACGCCCGCATCTCCGCCGTCATAGGTCTCGGCACCGAACGCGCGGATCTGGTCGATCGGCAGCCCCGGCTCTCCGCCTCCCGGGCCGAACTGCTCCTCGATCAGCTCCTTGTCGAACCTGTCGATCCCGGCCGGCACCGGCGTGTGCGTGGTGAAGACCGTGCCGGCCCTGGTCAGCTCGACCGCCTCGGCGAAGGATGCGCCCCTGGCCAGGTATTCCCTGATCCGCTCTACGCCCAGGAAGCCGGCGTGCCCCTCGTTGGTGTGGAAGACCTCCGGCTGCGGGTGGCCGGTGATCGCGCAGTAGAGCCTGACCGCCCGCACCCCGCCGATCCCGAGCAGCAGCTCCTGGCGCAGCCGGTGGTCGCTGCCGCCGCCGTACAGGCGGTCGGTGACCTCACGAAGCAGCGGATCGTTGTCCTCGGTGTAGGAGTCGAGCAGGAGCAGCGGGATCCGGCCCACGTCGGCGACCCAGATCTGGGCGGCAAGCTCTGCTCCGCCGGGAAGGCCGACCGTGACCTTGGCTGGCGCCCCAGCCTCGTCGCGCAGCAGCGCGATCGGCAGGCCAGCGGGATCCGACGCCGGGTACCGCTCAGCCTGCCATCCCTCAGCGGACAGCGACTGGGTGAAGTAGCCGTGCCGGTAGAGCAGCCCGACGCCGATCAGCGGCACGCCCAGGTCGCTCGCCGACTTCAGGTGGTCGCCGGCCAGGATGCCGAGTCCGCCGGAGTACTGGGGTAGCGCGGCCGTGATCCCGTACTCGGGCGAGAAGTACGCGATCGCGGCCGGGCCGTCGGACGACTGATCAGAGAGCTGGTACCACCGGCTGCCGGTCCGGTACTCGTCAAGCTTGTCGACCGCCTCGCCGAGCCGGCGCAGGAAATCCTCGTCGGCGGCGAGGGCGGCGAGCCGCTCGTGCGACACCCGCGCCAGCAGGCTGGCCGGGTCGTGCCGCGAGTCCTCCCATGCCTTCGGGTCGATCTCGGCGAAGAGCGCTCTCGTCGGGGTGTGCCACGACCAGCGCAGGTTGAGCATCAGGGTCCGGAGCGGAGCGAGAGTCGCGGGCAGCGCGGGATGGATGGTGAACCGGCGGATTGCTTTCACGGTGAGTGACACTAATGCGTGCTGAGAGCAATCAGGACCATGACCCCCGGTCAGAGTCGGCCTGATCCGGGCTCGATCGGGGACCGGCGGGACCGGCGCCGGGCTCGAGACCGCGCGGGAAGAGGCGCCCGCGTGCATGCCCCGCGCCACGATTGGGTAGCTTTTCGTGGTGATCGGCAGGATTCCTATTCTCGACATTCAGCCCCTGGTCGACTGCGGCCGGCGGCCAGCCAAAGCCGTGCCCGGCGAGGTCGTGCCGGTGACGGCCACCGTGTTCCGCGAGGGGCACGAGATGCTAGGCACCGGCGTCGTGCTGCGAGATCCCGCAGGCAGGTGCCAGCCGGCAATAGCCATGCGCGAGCTGGCGGAGGGCACCGACAGCTACGGGGCCGACGTCGTCCCGGCCAGCGAGGGACGGTGGCATTTCAGGATCGAGGCGTGGGGCGACCCGATCGCGCACTGGCGGCACGACGCGGCGATCAAGGTCCCGATCGGCCAGGACGTCGACCTCATGCTCGCCGAAGGCGCGCTGCTCTTCGACCGGGCCGCACAGGAGGCTGACCTCGCCGAGCGGGAGGCCGATGAGCCGGCCGGGGCAGCCAGGGCAGCCAGGGCAGCCTCGGCGCGGGCGCTGTACGAGAAGGTCGCCGCAGCGCTGCGCGGCGAGAAGAGACCCCCTGTCGACCGGCTGGGTACCGCATTCACCGCGCAGGTGACGGAGGCGGTCGCGGAGTTCCCGCTGAGGGAACTGGTCACCCATTCGGCCTGGTGCCCGCTGATCGTGCACCGGCAGCGGGCGCTGTACAGCTCCTGGTACGAGTTCTTTCCCCGCTCGGAAGGGGCCAAAGTCGATCCGCTTGGCCGGCGCCGCCCGGTGCCGGGAACGCTGCGCACCGCCGCGCGGCGGCTGAACGAGGTCGCGGCGATGGGCTTCGACGTCGTGTACCTGCCGCCGGTGCACCCGATCGGGACGACTGCGCGCAAGGGCAGGAACAACGCGCTGACGGCCGGTCCCGATGATCCGGGCTCGCCGTGGGCGATCGGCTCGCCGGCCGGCGGCCACGACGCGATCCACCCCGACCTCGGCACGATCGCCGACTTCGGCTACTTCGTGGCCAGGGCGGCCAAGCTCGGTCTCGAGGTCGCACTCGACCTGGCGCTCCAGGCCTCGCCGGACCACCCCTGGGTGACCAAGCATCCTGAGTGGTTCACCACGCGAGCGGACGGCTCGATCGCCTACGCGGAGAACCCGCCGAAGAAGTACCAGGACATCTACCCGCTGAACTTCGACAATGATCCAGACGGGATCTACGCCGAGGTGCTGCGGGTGGTGCGGTACTGGATCAGCCACGGCGTGACCATCTTCCGGGTCGACAACCCGCATACGAAGCCGCTGCCGTTCTGGGACAGGCTGCTGAGCGAGATCGCCGCGACCGACCCGGACGTGATCTTCCTGGCCGAGGCGTTCACCAGGCCGGCGATGATGCGCGCGCTGGCCATCATCGGATTCCACCAGTCGTACACCTACTTCACCTGGCGCAACTCCGCGGCCGAGCTCACCGAGTACCTGACCGAGCTGGCGGGCCCGGCCGCCGCCTGCATGCGGCCCAACTTCTTCGTCAATACTCCGGACATCCTGAGCACGTATCTCCAGCACGCCGACCCGGAGGCGTTCAGGGTCCGAGCGGTGCTGGCCGCGATGCTCTCCCCCTCGTGGGGCGTCTACTCGGGTTACGAGCTGTGTGAGAATTCTCCGCTGCGGCCAGGCAGCGAGGAGTACCTGGACTCCGAGAAATATCAGTATCGGCCGCGCGACTGGGCCACGGCCGCGCGAATGAACCTGGGTATCGCGCCCTTTATTGCACAACTCAATGCAATCAGGCGATCACATCCCGCTCTGCATCAGCTGCGCAACCTCCGATTCCATTTTCCGGACCGGCCGGAGATTCTGTGCTTTTCTAAGACTGTGGGAGCGTCAGCCGGCGTCCCTGGCGGCGACAGAGTCCTGGTCGTCGTCAATCTCGATCCGCACCAGCCACGTGAGGGCACGGTCTGGCTGGATCGAAACGCCCTTGACATCGATGTCAGCGCGGGATTCACGGTAACCGACGAGCTGACTGGCGAGTCTTACCGGTGGGGAGAGGCAAACTACGTTCGGCTGGATCCGGGCAGCGCGCCAGCGCATATCTTTAAGGTATCCGCCGGCCAGCCAGGCGGCCGGGACCAGCCGGCCTGACGGCTGCCATGGATTGCGCATTAGGCACAATACGGCGACAACAGCGGAGCGGATGCACGGCACGGGCCCGGCCGCCCTAGCCAGACGCCGCTGATCGTGCGGTGCGACTCGCACCGCAGCCAGCGCACCCCCAAAGAAATCTAGGGTACGTAAGGAAATACAGGAGAGACCCCGTGGCACAGCCGGAACTAGCGCCGCAAGGAACCCCCGCGCCGCCGAGCACATTCCTGCCCAGCTCTGCTGCCTCCAACGAGCCGGTGCCGAACTCGTTCTCCTTCGACAAGCCGCGGGATCCGCGGTGGTTTAAGCACGCCGTCTTCTACGAGGTCCTGGTCCGCGGCTTCCATGACTCCAACGGTGACGGCACGGGCGACCTGCGCGGCCTGATCTCCCGGCTCGACTACCTGCAGTGGCTCGGCATCGACTGCGTCTGGCTGCTGCCGATCTACAACTCGCCCCTGCGGGATGGCGGCTACGACATCGCAGACTTCATGCAGGTCCTGCCCGACTTCGGCACCATCGGCGATTTCGTGGAACTGGTCGAGGAGGCCCATGCCCGTGGCGTCAGGGTGATCGCTGACCTGGTCATGAACCACACCAGCGACCAGCACCCCTGGTTCCAGGCGTCACGCTCGGACCCGGACGGGCCGTATGGCGACTTCTACATGTGGTCGGACACCGACGACAAGTATCCCGATGCCCGGATCATCTTCGTCGACACCGAGCAGTCCAACTGGACCTTCGACCCGGTCCGCGGGCAGTACTACTGGCACCGGTTCTTCCACCACCAGCCGGACCTCAACTACGAGAACCCCCTGGTGCAGGACGCCATGCTCGAGGTGCTGCGGTTCTGGCTGGACCTCGGCATCGACGGATTCCGGCTGGACGCCGTGCCCTATCTCTACGCGCGCGAGGGCACGAACTGCGAGAACCTGAAGGAGACCCACGAGTACCTGAAGCGGGTGCGGGCCGAGGTGGACAGGCTCTACCCGGACCGGGTGCTGCTCGCCGAGGCGAACCAGTGGCCGGACGACGTCGTCGAGTACTTCGGCGACCCGAGCGTCGGCGGCGACGAGTGCCACATGGCCTTCCACTTCCCGCTGATGCCGCGGATCTTCATGGCCGTGCGCCGGGAACAGCGCTACCCGATCTCGGAGATCCTCGCCAAGACCCCGCAGATCCCGTCTGGCTGCCAGTGGGGGATCTTCCTGCGCAATCACGACGAGCTGACCCTGGAGATGGTCGCCGACGACGAGCGCGACTACATGTACGCCGAGTACGCCAAGGATCCCAAGATGAAGGCCAACATCGGGATCAGGCGCCGCCTCGCGCCGCTGCTCGACAACGACCGCAACCAGCTTGAGCTGTTCACCGCCCTGCTGCTGTCCCTGCCCGGCTCGCCGGTCATGTACTACGGCGACGAGATCGGGATGGGCGACAACATCTGGCTCGGCGACCGGGACGGCGTGCGCACGCCGATGCAATGGACGGTCGACCGCAACGGCGGCTTCTCCAACTCTGATCCGCAGCGGCTCTACCTGCAGCCGAATATGGACCCGATCTACGGCTACCAGGCGATCAACGTCGAAGCGCAGGAGCGCAACACCGGCTCGCTGCTGCACTGGACCCGCAGGATGATCGAGATCCGCAAGCGCCACCAGGTCTTCGGCCTCGGCCGATACTCCGAGCTGAGCAGCTCGAACCCGAGCGTGCTCGCGTTCGTCAGGGAGTACGGCGACGACAGCGCGGAGGTACCGGAGGGAAACCCGATCCTGTGCGTCAACAACCTGTCGAGGTTCCCGCAGCCTGTCGAGCTTGACCTGAGCAGGTTCAACGGCTACACCCCGGTCGAGTGCATGGGCGGCGTCCGGTTCCCGGCGGTCGGCGAGCTCAGCTACCTGCTCACGCTGCCCGGGCACGGCTTCTACTGGTTCGTCATGGAACCGTCGGCGCACTGATCGGGACAAGTCGGCCGGCCCTGGATCGGGCCTGGCTCTCGCCGGATGCTTGACTCGTCTGGTGACCCAGAGCCCGCTCGAGGATCTGCTGTCGGCATGGCTTCCAGCTCAGCGCTGGTTCGCCGGCAGCGGTTCCCTGGCGCGCGAGATCGAGATCACCTCCGACGTGCAGCTGGCCGGGGGCGACCCTGAGCTGCGGCATCTCATGGTCGACGTCTGGGTCGGCCAGGAGATAGTCAGCTATCAGGTACTACTCGGACTGCGCGGGCAACTGCCGCCCGATCTGGCAGCGGCGGTGATCGGCACCGTTGCCGACGGCCGGGTCGCCTACGATGGCGCGCGTGACCCTGAGCTGACCGCCGTGCTGCTGCGCGGCATCGCGGCGCAGCGCAGAGCCGGCCCGCTGCGGTTCGAAGCCGAGCCGGGCGCTCACATCGACGACACGGCCGCGGGCCGAACCCTGCCGGCGCTGGCGAGCAACACCAGCATCGTGTTCGGCGACAAGGCCATCCTGAAGCTGCTGAGGCGTCCCTTCACCGGTCATCATCCTGACCTCGAGGTCCCGGCGGCGCTGGCGAGAAACGGCTCGAAGCTCGTCGCTGCGCCCCTCGGCTGGATTGAGATGCCGGACGCCGGGCAGAGCATGGCCGTGCAGGCAACGACCGGCGCGCCCGGGCACGCCGCCGCGGGCGCTCCCGCCGGCGAGCCGGCGGTGCTCGCGATCTTGTCCGTGTTCTTCGCCAACTCCAGCGACGGCTGGTCGCTCGCCACGGCCAGCCTGCGGCTGGCGGAACCTGACTTCTCCCGCGAGGCCCGCCTGCTCGGCGAGGCCACGGCGAAGCTGCACGCCGAGCTTGCCGAAGCGTTCGGCACCAGCGTGCTCTCCCGCTTCGCGCTGACCGACCTGATCGATGCCATGGACACGGAACTCACCCAGGCCATCCAGGTCGTCCCGCGGCTCAGGGAGTACGAGGCCGGGATCCGCGCCTGCTATGCCAGCCTGGCCAAGCCGGTGACCGAGGTGGCGGTCCAGCGGATCCACGGTGACTATCACCTCGCCCAGGTGCTGGGGACCGACGGCGGCTGGGTGGTGCTCGACTTCGAGGGCGAGCCGTCCGTGCCGCTCGCCCGGCGCCGGGCGTTCGCGCCCGCGCTGCGCGACGTCGCCGGGATGCTCCGCTCGTTCGACTACGCCGCCCGGCATCAGGCGACGCAGGCGCGGAACGAGCAGCGAGCGCGGCAGGCGGCGGAACAGGTAGCGGCGGAACAGGTAGCGGCGGAGTGGGTGTGCCGATGTCAGGATGCGTTCTGCACGGGGTATGCGAACCTTATGGGCGCCGACCCGAGAAGCAGCGGGCCGCTGCTGCGTGCCCTGACCCTTCAGAAGGCGGTTTACGAGGCAGTCTATGAGGCCAGGCACCGGCCCGACTGGCTGCCGATCCCGCTCGCTGCGATCGCGGAGGCAAGCCGATGACAGCCGCAGGTAAACCGCTGACCGGTCCGGTCGAGGGCACCGACCCGATCAGTCATGACGAGATCGCCCGGATCACAGCCGGGCACCACCACGATCCGCACGCGGTACTCGGCGCCCACCCGGGACCGCACGGCACGGTGATCAGGGCGCTGCGACCGCTCGCCTGGTCGGTCGCCGCGGTCATGCCGGACGGGACCAGGTTCCCGATGCGGCATGTGCACGAGGGCGTGTTCTCCGTCACGGTGCCGTCCGCGGACCTCAGCGACTACCGGCTCGCGGTCATGTACTCGGCCGACGGGCCTGAGCTGCTCGTCGACGATCCGTACCGGCACCTGCCCACGCTCGGCCAGATGGACCTGCACCTGATCGGCGAGGGCAGGCACGAGGAGCTGTGGCGGGTGCTCGGCGCCAGGGTGCGGCCGGAGCTTGACGGGACCTCGTTCGCCGTCTGGGCACCGAGCGCCCGCGGCGTCCGGCTGATCGCCGACTTCAACCACTGGGACGGCCGGGCTTATCCGATGCGCTCGCTCGGCGGCTCCGGCGTCTGGGAGCTGTTCATGCCAGGCGCGGGAAACGGCGCCAGGTACAAGTACGAGATCTGCGGCCAGGACGGCAGCTGGCACCGCAAGGCCGACCCGATGGCGGCCTTCGCCGAGGTCCCGCCCGCCACCGCGTCCGTGGTGTTCGAGTCTGGCTTCGACTGGTCCGATCAGGACTGGATGGCGGCCCGTGCCGAGCGCGATCCGCTGCGCGAGCCGATGAGCGTCTACGAGGTTCACATCGGCTCCTGGCGGCCCGGGCTTTCCTACACCGAGCTCGCCGATGCCCTTGTTCACTATGTGACGGAACGTGGGTTCACCCACGTGGAGTTCATGCCGGTGGCCGAGCACCCCTTTGGCGGATCCTGGGGCTACCAGGTGACGTCGTATTACGCGCCGTCGGCGAGGTTCGGGACGCCGGATGACTTCCGGTTCCTGGTCGACCGGCTGCATCAGGCCGGCATCGGGGTGCTCGTGGACTGGGTGCCCGCCCACTTCCCGAAGGACTCGTGGGCGCTGGCGCGGTTCGACGGGACGCAGCTGTACGAGCACGCAGATCCGCGCCGCGGCGAGCATCCGGACTGGGGCACGCTGATCTTCGACTTCGGCCGGCGCGAGGTGCGGAACTTCCTGGTCGCCAACGCGGTGTACTGGCTCGAGGAGTTCCACATCGACGGGCTGCGGGTGGACGCCGTCGCCTCGATGCTGTACCTGGACTACTCGCGCAAGCCCGGCGAGTGGACGCCGAACGTGCTCGGCGGCCGGGAGAACCTGGACGCGGTCTCATTCCTCCAGGAAGTCAACGCCACCTGCTACAAGAGAGCGGCGGGCATCGTGATGATCGCCGAGGAGTCGACCGCGTGGCCTGGCGTGACCAGGCCCGTGCACCTCGGCGGCCTGGGCTTCGCCCTGAAGTGGAACATGGGCTGGATGCACGACACGCTGTCGTACCTGGCGCACGACCCGCTGTTCCGGCGCTACCACCACAACGAGCTCACGTTCTCGATGATGTACGCGTACAGCGAGAACTTCGTGCTGCCGCTGTCGCACGACGAGGTCGTGCACGGCAAGGGCTCGCTGCTGCGCAAGGTGCCGGGAGACGACTGGAAGCGGTTCGCCACGCTGCGGGCGCTGTTCGGCTACATGTGGGCGCATCCCGGCAAGCAGCTCCTGTTCATGGGGTCGGACTTCGGTCAGGACGCCGAGTGGTCCGAGCAGCTCGGGCTGGACTGGGGCGCGCTCGACAATCCGTCGCACGCCGGCCTCCAGCGTCTGGTCACCGACCTGAACGCGGCGTACCGCCAGCTCCCGTCGCTGTGGCGCGAGGACTACTCGCCGGCCGGGTTCAGCTGGATCGACGCGAACGACGCGTTCGGCAACGTGATCTCGTTCCTGCGGTTCGCCGAGGACGCCCCGGCCGTCGCGTGCGTGGTCAACTTCTCCGGCGAACCGCACGACGACTACCGGGTCGGGCTGCCGTCGACTGGCCCGTGGCGCGAGGTGATCAACAGCGACGCCACCGACTATGGCGGCAGCGGCGTCGGCAACATGGGTCTGGTCGAGTCGGTAGACGTGCCCTGGCACGGACGTCCGGCGTCCGCGGTACTGACGGTTCCGCCGCTCGGCATGCTCTGGCTAGTCCACGACCCAGCCCCCGCCGGCGAGCAGCCTGCCGGGCGGCAGGCCGAGCAGCCCGCCGCGGAGCCAGCCAACCCTTCGGCCGCGGAGCCCGCCGGGCGGCAGGCCGCCGACCCGTCGGCGGTAGAACCGGCCGAAACCCGGCCGTAGCCCCGGCGGGGCAGGCCCCTGCCGGGCAGGCCCCGGCCAAATCTCATGAACGTGGACGTTAGTCAGATCGTGGACTTCTCTCAGTCGTCATTGCCGAGGGAAGTCCACGTTCTGAAAGAAGTCCACGATCATGGGCCTGTTGCGCCACCGTCCGGCGCGCTGACCTCGGCGTGCCGTCAGCCGACCTGGCCGACTCGTAGACCAGCAGGTCGCCGGGCTGGCAATGCAGCGCCTCGCACAACCTGGCCAGCGTGCTGAACCGGACCGCCCGGGCGCGGCCATTCTTGAGGATGGACAGGTTCACGATCGTGATGCCGACCCGCTCCGACAACTCGGTCAGGGTCATCCCCTGCTCGGCAAGAAGCTCGTCGAGGCGAATCCGGATCGCGGCCGACTCATTATGCCCGTCAGCCGAGCCAGCGACGTCACCGGAGCCAGCCGGGCCGTCGCGACGGACCGCGCCGTCGGAGCGGACCGAACCGTCGGGACGAGCCGAGCCGTCGCGACGGACCGCGCCGTCGGAGCGGACCGAACCGTCGGGACGAGCCGGGCCGTCGCGACGAGCCGGGCGGCCGGTACCGGTGTCCCTGCTTCGGCGCGTCATACCGTCGCCCTGATCTCCTCGTCCATCGCCTCGCCTACGCCGATGATCCGGGCGAACGTCAGCATCGCCGCCCCGGCTATGCGGAACCGGCAGCATACGTGTTCGACAGCGTCTCGCAGACGGCTGCGTTCCCGAACCCGCCCATCGAGCCGGAACCGAGCCACGTAGCGACCGCACCCCCGGCGAGCGCCAGTGCCATCCACGCGCCGAACACCCAGGTCATAGACTTCAGCGGCTCGGTTATCCGGCGTCGTTCTGCCGCCATCACCGGCTCCGTCCCTCGGTCGCGCTGACCGCCAGCGTTCGTATCGATTATCGATATTATCGATAATCGATACATTCAGTGTCAAGCCCGGACGATAGGCCCCGAGACCGGACGCCAGGATCTGGCCTCAGAGCCAGCCCGGTCCAGGTGCTGCGTTACCGTCGCAGTCGAGAGATCCTGGAACCAGGGCGGACGGGCAGAACGGCAGCCGGCAGAGGGGCGGATGGGGCCATGGACGACGAACTGAAGCTGGCCGTGCCAGAGCAAGAACCCGTGCCGCCCGACGCGGCGACGCACGTGACCCGGCTCGCGGCCGCGGGAGTCAGTCCGGACCGGATGCCGGCCATGTACCTCGGGCATGGCGCGCCGCCGCTGGTCGACGACCCGCTCTGGACCACGGAGCTGACGGCGTGGTCTCGAGCCCTACCCAGGCCGACGGCGATCCTGGTGGTCTCCGCGCACTGGGAGTCGGCACCGCTGACGATCGGCGCGACACAGGATGCTGCGCCGCTGGTCTACGACTTCTACGGCTTCCCCGAGCGCTACTACCAGGCGACCTATCCGGCCCCCGGCGCGCCTGACCTGGCCGAGAAGGTCAGGTCGCTGCTCTCCGGGACCGAGCCGGTCGTGCAGGCACCGGACCGCGGCATGGACCACGGCGCCTACGTGCCGCTGACGGTGATGTACCCGGGAGCCGACATCCCGGTCCTGCAGATCTCGATGCCGACGCTGGACCCGGACCGGCTGCTGCAAATCGGCGCCGCGCTCCGCCCGCTGCGTGACGAGGGCGTCCTGATCATGGGCAGCGGCTTCCTCACCCACGGCCTGCCCTTTCTGCGCGACTTCAGGTTCGACGCTCCCCCGCCCGCATGGTCGACGGAATTCGACCAATGGGCCGCGGAGGCGCTCGACCGGGGCGACGTGGACGCGCTGGCGGACTTCCGTCAGGCGCCGGGAGCGCGCTACGCGCACCCGACCACCGAGCACTTCGCGCCGCTCTTCGTGACGCTGGGCGCGGCCGACGGACCGGCGCCGGTCACCCCGATTACCGGCTACTGGATCGGCCTGGCCAAGAGGTCGTTCCAGGTGGCATAAGCATGGGACCGGGCGGCAGGGCGGTGCATCAGCCGCCGGAGGCGGCCGCCAGGTCGTCGGTCGATTCGTCCGCCAGGAGGTAAGCATGTCCGAACACGGTAACCACGCCCCGGACTATCCCCCACCGTCCGGCCCTAGCCAGGCCGGGGCCGACCGGGGTACGCCAACGCAGGTTCAGCGGAGGCGATCGATGTCGGTCACCGATCTGGCGGCCGACCACCCTGAATCCAGGTTCGACCGGGCCCTGCACTGGGTTCCTAGGATCCTGTCGAGCAAGCCGCACATAGTCGTGCTGATACTGCTTGGCGTCTACCTGATCGTGCTGCCGCTGCTCGGCGTGGCCGTGAGCGCCAAGTCGGAGCTGATCGGCGGTAACTACACCAACGTCACCAGCGACATCGGCGCCTGTATTGCCGCCGGCGGCACCCTGCACCTGGTAAACCAGAGCCGCAAGCGCCAGAAGATCGACGCCGAGCGGCTCGCGCTGCTCCGCGAGGTGCACGCACTGCTGCACCACCTGCACCCGGATGCTGCGGCCGCCCTCGGCCAGACTGCGGACCCCAACCGCGAAGAGTAAATAGCTTCTGCGGCATATTGGGACTCGGACCCATCCGCGTGGCCGCAGTCCTGGCGGCGTCCACGGTCGCCGCTGGTGCCGCCGCCAGGGGCCGCGACAAGATCGTCAGGACCAGGCCCGGCGCAGGGCTGTGGCTCGGCACGCAATGGAGTGGCGACGGGAGAGGCAAGCTGCTGGAACGAACGCCTGTATGCCTTTCATTCCGGCACTATCGCCAAGCCGGTCACGCTGGCAAGCAGCCAGCCGGGGCCGAACACCGAAGCCCCGACGGCCTCGCACCTGGACCGCAGCTCCCGGTCGGCGGTGACGACCAGCCGGGGCCCGGCGATCCCGGCGGCCTGCCGGACGATCTCGTCGTCGCCCGAGCCCCGCGCCCGCACGATCCGCGGCTGACCATCCTCGCCGGAGTCGGGCATGGCGACCGCCGCACCCTCGACCACCACGACGAACTGCGGGAACCACCGGTCGATCGCCGGAACCAGCACCGACTCAGGCAGTCTCGTCACGCCGCTCAGCGCCAGTTCGCCGATCTGATCGCAGAGCCGCCGCGCGGCTCCGGCCCGGTCCCGCCACCAGCCATCGGGCCGCGATCCCATCACGTTGGCCGCGTCCACGATGATCGTCAGCGGCGAGAGCGCCGTCCGCAGCGCGGGCCACATCCCGGCGAAGCCGGGATGCAACCTCAGCCGCTCCACCTCGGCCACGGGCACCCAGGCGACCTCGCTGGTCTCCTCGCTGACGGCGGCGGCGGGCAGCGGACCGAAGGTATTCGCCAGCACGGTCTGGTAGGTCCAGCCGCCGTGATCGTCGGTCAGCACGCCATGCACCCGAACTGGGCCCGGATCGATCGCGCATTCCTCGATCGCCTCGCGCAGCGCCGCCCGCACGACCGACTCGTGGCTGTCCCGCGCACCACCCGGCGGACCCCAGGCCCCGCCGTGACTGCCCCACCAGCTTCGCTGCTGCAGCATCACCATCGGCCGTCCGGCCTGGTCAGGAGCGGCAAGCAGGAGCCCGGCCGCGCCGTGCCTGCCCCAGTGCCGATGGCCGCGGCCGCACCGGGTCCAGCCGTTCCCGTCGTGCACAGTCATCCCAGCCGACGATAGCTGACCCAGCCGGGTCCCGTAATCTTAATCTTCGGCGGCGCGGATCGGCGCCCGGACGAGGCACGCCTAGGCTGGATCCATGAAATCGTTGCTGACCGGCGCTCTGGCCGGCCCCCTCGGCAAGTTCACCGGGCAGCGCACCTCGCCCCTGATCCTCGAGCTTGACCTGACAGAAGGCGTCACTGAAATCAGGCCGCCCGACCCGCTCTCGGCGGTCCTGACCAGGCACCAGCCCGCGATCACCGACCTCCTCGCCGGCCTGCGGGCGGCACGGACCGACGACCGCGTCAAGGCCCTCGTGGCCAAGGTCGGGGGCAAGCCGATCGGCCTGGGCGTGGCCCAGGAACTCCGCGAGGCGATCAGCCGGTTCCGCTCCTCGGGCAAGCCGACCTGGGCCTGGGCCGAGACGTTCGGCGAGTTCTCAGCGGGCAACGTGCCGTACTACCTGGCGACCGCGTTCGACACGATCTACCTTCAGCCGTCAGGCGATCTTGGCCTCACCGGCCTCGCCGTCGAGCGGCCCTTCCTCCGCGGCACGCTGGACAAGCTGGGCGTGCAGATGGAGGTCGGCGCGCGGTACGAGTACAAGGGCGCGCCCGAGCAGCTAACCGAACGCGGCTTCACGCCCCCTAACCGCGAAGCCACCCAGCGGATCGCCGAGTCGGTCACCAGCCAGATCGCCGAGGCGATCGCCGAGCGCGGCAAGATCCCGGCCGAGGAGGCCGGCCGGCTGATCGACGAGGGCCCGTACCTCGCCGAGCAGGCGCTGGCGGCCGGGCTCGTCGACGCGCTCGGCTACCGCGACGAGGTCTACGCCGCGCTGCGCAAGCAGGTCGGCAATGACCCGGCCCTGCTCTTCCTCGGCCGCTATCAGCGGTCAAGGGAGCTGGCCAGCCGGGCGAAGCGGCTGGCGGCGCCACGCCCGCAGGCGATCGCGCTGATCCAGGCGACCGGCGGGATCCGGCGCGGCCGCAACGGCCGCAGCCCGCTGACCGGGACGGCCATGGGCTCGGACAGCATCACCGCGGCGCTGCGCGGCGCGACGGCCGATCCGCACGTCAGGGCCATCGTGCTGCGGGTGAACAGCCCGGGCGGCTCGTATGTCGCATCCGACTCGATCTGGCGCGAGGTCGTCAGGGCACGCAATGCCGGCAAGCCGGTCGTCGTGTCGATGAGCGACGTCGCGGCCTCCGGCGGTTACTTCATCTCGATGGCCGCGGACGCGATCGTCGCCCAGCCGGGAACGGTGACCGGCTCGATCGGCGTGTTCAGCGGCAAGCCGGTGGTCAGCGAGATGCTCGGCAAGGCAGGCGTGACGACCGACTCGGTGGTGCTCGGCAAGCATGCGGCGATGTTCTCCACCTCCAGGCCGTTCAGCGCCGGCGAGTGGCAGATCGTCGATGCCTGGCTGGACCATATCTACGCCGACTTCACCGGCAAGGTCGCGGCCGGCCGCGGGCTGTCCGCGGAGCGGGTGCACGAGCTGGCCAGGGGCCGGGTCTGGACCGGCGCCGACGCACGCGAGCGGAAACTGGTGGACGAGCTTGGCGGCGTCGAGGACGCGGCGGACATCGCGCGCCGCCGGGCCGGGCTGCCGCCGAGCGCGCCGCTCGTGCACTACCCGAGGCTGGGCCCGCTCGACCGGCTTCGCCCGGCCAGCAACAGCGAGGACCGGCGAGCAGCGGCGGCCTCAGTCTCCGGGCCGGCCGGCTCGGTGACGCAGCTAGCCGGCCTGCTCGCCGAAAGCTGGGGCCCGGTCTGGCAGCTCGCGGCCCGCTGCGGGCTCCCGGCGGCCGGGCCGCTGATGCTCCCCGGCAGCTGGACTTTTCATTGACGCAACTAACCAGCGCCGCTGACTCAGCGCACGAATTCGCGGCCGCCCTCGGGGCGATCGCCAGCGGCGTCACCCTGGTCACCATCGTCGACGACCGGGACGATGTCGGCGTGACCGTGAGCGCGTTCTGCCCGGTGTCGATGAATCCGCCGCTGATCCTGATCTCGCTGATCGACGGCTCGTACCCGGCGGAACTGCTCGGCAGGCTGGACCGGTTCGCGGTGA
>Ga0307373_10001726_pt1 | contig 40683 bp, 29 predicted proteins | sample OX2MG_FD_202534 | JGI IMG/M metagenome (GOLD analysis project Ga0307373, IMG submission 202534) | Soil microbial communities from Risofladan, Vaasa, Finland - OX-2 | ecosystem: Environmental > Terrestrial > Soil > Coastal area > Acid sulfate soil | place: Finland: Risofladan, Vaasa | collected...
AGGAAAAAGCAAGTCCCTTTTTGAACGCGAAAATAGGACGGAGTTCTTCTGCCGCCTCAACTCAGAGGACAGGCCCGTCTGACAGGTCTGATTGACGCGAGGTAGTGCTCAACTTCCGAGATAGCTGAGCACGGCAGCGCATGGGTGTTTGAGCAGGGAAAATCTTCGTCGCGCGGAAATCGCAAGCGAAATACGGCGGCGTTCAGCGCTTCGTTGCGCCGACTTTTTTGCGGGCCAGTTCGAGCAGCTTGGGATGGACGCACACTTCGAAGTAGGGGCGATTCGTCGGGCCGCCGATTTTGCCGCCGGCTTGCAGCTCGCGCGTCATGCCGCGGCGCACCACGATGGGCTCGAGGGAATCGCGGAACGGCAGTTCGCCATAGAAAAGTTGCGCGCGATCCTTGCCCCAGGGCATCGGAAAAGTTCCTTCGAGCGGGAAAAGTGAAATCTCGCCGGCGAGTTTCTGGAAGCCCTCTTCGTTAAGCTCGATGCCGTTCATGTTGAAGCGCATGAGCAACTCGTCGCCTTCGTCTTCGGCCGCGCCCTCGACGATCAAACTTTGCAGCAGGAAGACGCGAAAGGGCGAAGGATTCTTCGCGAATAAGCGTCGCGCCATCTTCGAGCAACTGGAGAGACGATCCGAAAGATTGAGGGCCTTCGAAATCATGATCTTCGAATCACCATCGGACCAGACCGAAGGCGCGGAGTTCTGAAAGGCGACGCCGATGCCGAGTTCGAGACGCGGCAAATTTCCCGCTTCCGCCTTGGCGTTATACGCCTGCGTCACTTCGATGATTTCGCGCGCCAGCACGCACGCTTTCGCGACGGCGCGCTGGCTGGCGCGATTCGATTCCGTTTCGTAAATGGCCAGGATGATGGCGTCACCTTCGAGGAAGACTTTCGTGGCGCCGTGGCGTTCGAGGAGGCGCTTTACGGGTTCGTGAAGCGTCAGGCTGAAATGGGACGCGGGATTGAGGCCGCGCGCGAGCAAGTCCTTGGTGATTTCCGTCGAGCCGCGCACGTCGGCCTTGATGACCGTGTGCGAGACGACGGGATCGTCGGTGCCGCGGCGCTCATCGGGAAACACGAATTCGTAAAGGCTGTTATTCACGCGCGAGAGCTCGCGCTGGCGATCGGACCGAACGAGATTGATTTTATCGAGCCACGCTACTACGTGCTGATAATTGCGGCGGTCGCGCCGAAGACGCATCAAATCCTGCGCGAAACGCACGACCAGCGCGCGGGAATCGTCACGCGAGCAGCGGCGCAAAGCCTTCGAGGCTTCCTCGATGCGCTTGAGCGAAAAATTGCGCGCGGGGAACTGGCTGAGCACTTTTTCGACGCGCTTCATTTCGTCGCGAGAGAGCAGCGCGCGGCGGAGCTGCTGCAAGTGAACCGGCGGGCAGAAATCGTTGTAGAGATTGCAGACTTCGTAGCTGGCGAGGACGTAGCCAAGGAGGTCGCGCTCCTCGAGGCGCCGGTGCAGCTCATCGAGCAAGCGCTCGCGGACTTCCGCGTCGCCCGCGCCAGAGCCTCCGGTGGCGGAAGGATCGAACAGGCGGCGGGCGTTCTGCGGCTCGGACAAATAATCACCCAGGCGGCTGCGAAACTCCTCGGTGAGAAAATCGACCTTTTGTTTCGTAGCTTCCAATTCCGGGCTGATTTCCGCAAGCTGAAATTCGAGATCCGCCTGGCGCCGCCGCAAGACAGCGAGATTCGTTTCCGCTTCCACGCCGCCGCGGCGCTTGAAAATGCCGGGGAGAAAACTGTCGCCGCCGCCCGCGCGGCGGAGCACTTCGTCCTGATCTCCCTCCAATTTTGCCAGATCGGAGCGCTTGCCGAGGGCCTGTTCGACGAGCTTTCCATAGGCTTCGTGCGCGCGGCGCAGCTCCTCGGAGTTCGCGTCGGTGATGACGAAGTCACGCAGAAAATCGATGAGCAGCGCGTCAAAGTTTTCGAAGCGGTCAGGGTCCTGCAGGAAATTGCCCAGCAAAACGTAGTGTTCGAGGAAAAGATAGTCGTCGTTTCCATTTTCGACAAAGAGAAGGCGGTTGGTGAGCAGTTCGTAGGTGTCCGCAAAATCTTCGCCAAAGAGCGCGCGGCGCGATTTCGAGAGCACGGATTCGTCCAGTTCCTTGAGGATGTGAAAGAGCGTTTGGCCGGCGCGGCGCACGATGCTTTTGCGGTTTGATTGCAGCTCGGCAATCTGCGCGCGCTTCACGTGGGCCTGCTCGCTGTGCTCAAATACGGCCCCGCGCGAACGGACGTATTCCTTGCACTCGACGATCAAGGTCGAAAATTCGCTGGCCAATTCCTGGATGAAGAATTTCAGAATCGCCAGGCGCAGCAGAAGGTCATACTCGATACTCTTTTCAAATTGCGCGCGCGTGATTCCCGACTGCAAAAGCTCGCTCAGTAGCTTGCGGAACTGGGACGAATCGCCCGCGCGCGACTGGCGCGTTTCGAATCCGAAAGATTGCTGCAGGGACGCGGCCTGGCGCACAAGGTCGGCGAGATACTGGCGGCCGATTTCCAAAAACCTTGGGCTCAGGTAGACGTCATAGTGAATGTTATCGATGCCGGGGGTGAGGGATGCGAGGCGCAATTCGGCAGAGTACGGCTCAAGCTTCAGGCGAGCCGGGCGGGCCGGCGATGCAGTGGTGGTTTCCGGCATGAGGCCAGTCTGGCGTTACTCTTTTGACTGTAGCAGAATGCGAGTGAGGCGCAAGGATGAGAGGCCAAGTCGTTAACTCGGCGGAAGGACAGGGGCCGCGCTGCTTGCACCTGGGGCGTTCCGGAGAGCGATGCGGACGGCCGGCATTCGAGGATGGCTTCTGCGAGAGCCACGGGCCCGATGCGACTTGGCGGTTTGGAACCGCCGCAAGGCGCAAATTCATGGCGGCGCTGCTCGGAATCGCCGTGCTTTGGCCGTGGCTGGCCGATTTGTGGCACGCGATTCAACACTTGCGCCGGTAGTGCGCCCGGCGCAGCTCGGGAGCGGATATTCGAGGAAGTGAGCGCGCGCTTTTTTTTACGGCAAGGCGTGGCTGCGGGCACCGTCCCGTGATACCCGCCCTATGGCCGCCGACAGGGCAATTGCCGCCAGCAAAATCACCACGGGATCGATGGGAAGCCGGTAGCGCGGCAACGCGAGCGAAATGTAATAGACCCACGGGAATACCACCGGGAACACGGCCAGCGGAAATGCGAACATGCTGCGCTTCCAAAACAGAAGCACGATTCCGGCCAGCGCGCCCACCGCCGCAAAAACATTGAACAGGAGAACATAGGCGAACCACAAAGAATGATTCCGCTGAAAATCCTTCAGCGGATGGGGTGTGCCTCCGGTCCAGATGGCGATGAATCGGTTTGCCGCCAAAACTGCTACTCGCCGCGGATGCGACACCATATACGCGATGGCCTCGTGCTGTTTCTGGCGCATATACGCGATTTCGCCCATGGCAATGTACTTGGCGCGTTCGGCGGAGTCATTCATGGGGTGCAATCGGGCAAGCCACACCGCGTGCGCGTGAGGATTGTTTCCCATCCACAATTGCAAGCCCAGGACGGAAGCCAGCGGAACAAATGCGTGGAAGACCTTGTAATTTCGCACGGTCCACGGCACACAGCAGAGAGCAGCCACGCCCACGGCCAGCAGAGGCTTGGCGAGCCACGGCCGGCGTTCCTTGTAGGCGCGGTACGCGAGCCATCCCAGCAAAAGCGGGAGCAGCGAACCCAGCGTGGGATTCGTCATCAGCATGACGCCCCACAGTAACCCGTATGCGGCCCAATCGCGCGCGCGCCGCGATTCGGCCAGCGCCAGCGTCGCCCACAAAATCGTTGCCGCCAGCAGCGCCGCAAGACACGCATCCCACATGCTTTCAAAGGGCATGAGGATCGCGTTGGGAAAAATCGCCCAGAGCCATGCCGCGCCCGCGCCGAGTCCGGCGCCTCCGATTCGCTGGCCCGCATAATAAATCGGCACGCAGGCGAGCGTGGCAAACAAAATATTCAGGAGAACCGCGGCGATATACGAACGGAACGTGTAAATGCCGAAGAAGCGAAAGACTCCCGCAAGCAGCAGAGGATAAACCGGCGTCATCCATGCGGTTGGGCCAGTGTGCACGCGCAGCGGGGAACTGAATCCCTGCCCGCGCGCGAGCGATACGGCGATATCGCCCGATTCGAACATGAAGGGAATCACGCTGAGCGCTTGCCGGGAATTTTGCCGCGTGTAATCCCAGGCGAAGCCCAGGCGCACACACGCCGCGATGATGAGAATCAGGGTGAGAGACGTTGCGACGGCTCGAACTCGATGCCTCATGAGCGGGCGCCGCATTTGCACCGAGGGGCCTCAGCGTGGCTTAATACGCCCGTGATGGCCCGGCGTAAGAAGAAGCGGAAATTCGAGAAGGGAACCGAAGCGCGGCGCATGGCGCGCGAAAACATCGGCACGCCTCCGGCCGCGCGCGTTATTCCCGACCGCCGCACGAAACCTCCGAAGCACAAGAAGCGTTTAATCGACGAAGAATTCGTTTGAGCAATTGTTTTTAGGTTCCGACCGGAACCTAGCCTTTCGAGCCTCAACCGGGTCTGTATTCCGGCACTTTCTCGTCCGGACGGAACAAACGTTGTGTTGCTTTGCCGGAAGCCTTGGCAATTTCTGCGGCTATCGCCTCCAGGTCCTTCTTCGCGAAGCCGACGGATGCGGTGTGCACCTTGCCATCCGGCTGGATCAGAAAAATGCTCGGCACGTTCGTCAATCCATATTGCTTTGTCGCTTTGTAGCCGTCGGCATCGATCAGCGTGGGAAACTTGACGCCGAACTCGTCGAGGAACTCTTGCGTGTCGTGCGCAGTGTCCTGCGAGACGCCCCAGAAGCTCACCGTGGCATCGCCGTAAGTGTCGTATATGCGCTCGAGAAACGGGAAGGCCAACTGGCACACCGGGCAACTCACCTTAAAAAACGCCGCGAGCACCGGCCCTTTCTTCAGCGCGTCGGCCAGCGAATGTTGCCGGCCGTCAATGCCGCCGAGCGCGAACATGGGCGCCGGACTACCGGTCTGAATCTTCGACATAATCCTTCCTCCAAAAATGGCGCGCAGAAAGCTCATTTATAATTGGATTGTAACAAACCGCGCGCGATGCAGGAAAATTCATCGTAGATTCTTTCTTCGCAGCATCGCGGCCGGGCTTTGCGTGGCGGCATTTCTCGCTTTTTTTCAGAGGACGGTTGATGCATCGCGTTTTGCGCTTCAGTGGACGTGCTTTGTTTTTTTCTGCAGGTAATCCATCAGGAGATACTGCCCGAGCGTATGCGGCGTGGTGAAGTACGCTTTCCCTCGGCAAAGCTCCGTGATTTTCTGCACGAAGTGCACCAGGCTGTAATCGCTGGCCAGCATGAACGTGTTGATCAAGATTCCCGCACGGCGGCACTTGGCGACTTCTTCGAGCGTCTGTGTTACCACCAGCGGATCGAGGCCGAAGGCATTCTTGTAAATCCGGCCGTCCTCGAGGGTCAGCGCGGAAGGTTTTCCGTCGGTAATCATCACGATCTGGCGCATGTCTTTCTTCTGCCGATTGAGAATGCGCTGCGCGAGACGCAGGCCTTCGCGCGTGTTCGTGTAATACGGGCCGACCTGAACGCGCGCGAGTTGTCCGAGCGGAATTTCTTCGGCGCTGTCGTGGAACAGCACGCAGTGCAGCGAATCGCCCGGATATTGCGAGCGAATCAGGTGCGACAGAGCCAGCGCCACGCGCTTTGCCGGCGTGAAGCGGTCCTCGCCATAGAGAATCATGCTGTGGCTGCAATCGAGCAGCAGTACCGTCGCGCAGGAACTCTGATATTCGCATTGGTGGACCATCAAATCCTGGTAATCGATATCCAGAGGCACATGCGCGCCCTGACGCCGCAGCGCGTGAAACAGCGTTTCGGGAATGTCCAAGTTCAGCGTATCGCCGAATTCGTATGGCTTCGACGCACCGCCGGATTCGATTCCCGTGGCCAGATCGCGCGTGTCGTGCCGCCCGAAACTGCTCTTCCCCAGCGATGCGAGCAGATCGCGGAGGGTTTTGAAGCCGAGAAAATCGAGCGCCTTGTCGGTGATCTCGAATCGTGCATTGACATCCTGCTTTCCCGGCGCGCCAATCTGTCCTCCGGGCGTCTGCTCCGGGGGCGGGGTGATTTGTGGCGGCTGCGGCGAAACGTAGCCTTCCTGCATCATGCGCTCGATGAGCTGGTCGATGATGTCGCGCAGGCGCTGGTTTCGATCGATGTCAGGATTTTTGAGAAGCTCTTCCATCATCTCCGGCGGCAGCAGGTCGCCTTCTTCCAGCGCGCGCAAGATGGCCTGGCGCAATTGTTCCATGGACCGCTGCGGATCCATTTCGTGGAAGCCGTAGTATTGCGACTCGAAGCCGCTCTGCAGCAGGAAATCGGAGAGCCGGTTCATCAGCTCCTGCAAATCAATGTCGTCGGCTTCCTGCCCTGTATATTTTTTGTAGCGTACGTATTTCATGGCGCGTTTGGGATGATTCCCTTTGGTTAATTAAACTGGCGGCGCGGCATGCGTCCCGGAGCTTCGCGCGGCTCCGGCGCTTTTCTGGCCTCGGCGAAAAATCCGCGCTCCTCGCTGCGGCTGATTCTCTTGTGCGCCCACAATCCTTCGAGAACGAATTCCGCAGCGGCGGCCTGCACGCCGGGATCGTCTTTCGGGCCCACTCCGAGCGCAGGGGTATGGTCAAACAATCCCTGCACGTTTTTCAGTTCGGCGAGATACTCGGCGGTCTTCGCGTCTGGCGCAACTTTCAGTTCGCCGCCCATCTCGAACCACTGCACCACGGACTGAAGATTCGTATCCTTGAAATATTTCGTGAACGTTTTTCCGATCGCGGCGCGAATCAGCTCGCGCGCGATGGTGTCCGCGCCGCGCAACTCGCCTTCGTATTCGAGTTCGAATTTTCCCGTCATCGAGGGAATCGCCGCGTAAATATCGGCGACGCGCGCCACGGGAATCTTCTCGCCATTACGCGCGGCACGCTGCTCGGCGCTGCTCACCGCGTTTTCGAGGCACGAAATCGGCAACCGCTGGCTTACGCCTGAGCGCCGGTCGACGCGCTTATCCTCGCGCGCTTGAAACGCGATTTCCTCCGCCACCTCGCGAATGTATTGCGGGATTTCAATTCTGCGTCCTTCGCGCGCGGTCCAGGATTCCTGCGTGGTGATGGCGATGCCTTCGTCCAGCGTGGCGGGATAATGCGTGCGAATTTCGGAGCCGATGCGGTCCTTGAGCGGCGTGATGATTTTTCCGCGCGCGGTGTAATCCTCCGGGTTCGCGGTGAAGACCAGCAGCACGTCGAGCGGCATGCGCACCGGGTAGCCCTTAATCTGAATGTCGCCCTCCTGCATGATATTGAACAGCCCGACCTGAATTTTTCCCGCCAGGTCCGGCAGTTCGTTGATGGCGAAAAGGCCGCGATTCGCGCGCGGCAGCAAGCCGTAGTGAATCGTGAGCTCGTCGGAAAGGTCGCGACCGCTTTTCGCGGCGCGGATGGGGTCCACGTCTCCGATGATGTCCGCAATGGTCACGTCCGGCGTGGCCAGTTTTTCGACGTAGCGGCGCTCGCGGGGCAGCCACGCAATCGGCATGGCCTCGCCTTCGAGCGCGGCGCGTTCGCGACACGCGCGGCAAATGGGGTGGTAGGGGTTGTCATTGATTTCGCAGCCGTGGATGACGGGAATTTCCTCGTCGAGGAAGCCCGCCAGCTCGCGCAGGATGCGCGTTTTCGCCTGCCCGCGCAGGCCGAGAAGAATGAAATGGTGCCGCGAGAAAATCGCATTGACGATTTGCGGAATCACCGTGTCGCCGTAGCCGCGAATTCCGGGAAATAGTTCTTCGCCCGTGCTGAGCTTGCGCAGCAGATTCTCGCGAAGCTCGTCCTTCACGGTGCGCTTCGCGTAGCGCGCTTCCGTCCATTTGCTTTTTCGCAATTCGCCCAGCAGATTTGGTTTTGCACTCATGCCGCGAGATCCCTTTTCCGAAGTCCCTCGTGCCGCCGCTTCATTGGCCACGCCGAATTCTCCTTCCCGCCAGTATAGCTGCCGCGCCCGCCGCGCGCTAATTCACCGAATGCCCATTGCCGCGGGCGCGCTCGCGGCGCTCGTTTAAGCGCGTCAGTTGCGGCAGCCATTCCTTCAATTGCTCAAAGAGGTGCGATTGCCGTTCGGCTTCATCGCGCATCTCGAGGAGCACTTGCTGCTGATCCAATTCCAGCGGCAGCGATGCGGCCATGGCATACGCGGGAGAATGCTTCGGCTCCGGCGGCATCCTCTCGGGCCCGCGATTGAAGACCAGCCAATGGCACTGCTCATAAAGGTCCATCAATTCGTTGGATGCCGCAGGGTAAGGCCCGGTGGGCTCGTCAAAGCAGTCAATCGCCGCTTCGTAATAGGGCTTGTCGTCGAAAAGTTCCGTCAGGTGAAACGGCGTTTGACCGCGCGTCAGAATATCCATATTGCCGTCCGCGTGCTGCTTGACCACGGTGATGATCGCCGCGGTGCAGCCGATGGTCGCAATATTTTGCTTCTGCGCCAGAATGACGCCGAATTCCAGCTTCATCGTGAGGCACCGGCGAATCATTTGCTTATAGCGCGGCTCGAAAATGTGCAAGGGCAGAGTCGCTCCGGGGAAAAGAACCACATCGAGCGGGAAGAGCGGAATGCGCTTCGGCTTCATCTGTGCGGCGCCGCAAACCCTAGCATAGCAGAACATGCGACGCGCTTGGCGATTTCTCACTGGCCGGGAAACGCGCGCCTGAGGGCACGAAACACGGGCTACGCGCCCGTTCGTCGCGCCACCGAAAATGTCCCGGATGATTTCCCGGCGCAAAACGCGGAGGCGGTTCTCCAGCGCGTCAGCCCAACTCGCCGAGCGCCGCCTGCAATTCTTGCCGCGCGTGCTCTTCGCCGGCCTTTGCCGCGCGCGACTCGCCTTCGGTGAGCGCCTTGCGCGCATCGTCAATTCGCCCCAGCTTGGCGAGCATTTGCCCGTACTGAAAATATCCCGCGATGTATTCCGGATGCGCGCCGAGGAGTTGTTTGAAATGTTCTTCGGCCGCGACGCTGTCGCCCGTCTTCAGGCATTCCATCGCGAGTCCGTAGCGGCCAAACGCGTCGCCGGGATTCTTTGTGACGAAATCCTCGAGCATTTGCCTGCGGCTTTTCGAAGCTTGGGGTGTATTCATGATGTGTCGTATTATAGCCATCTCGTTTTCGGACGCCAATCATCGTGGGAGGAAGTTTCTTGGAGAAGAAGCCGAAGTCGAATCCCGCCGCACGTCCCGCCATTGCCTATACGACGGAACCGCCCGACACCGGGCTTCCGGGCAAGCCGGTGAGCGCCTCGCGTTCGGAGATGCTCGAAGCGGTGCTGCCGAACGACGCGAATCCGCTCGGGTACATTTTGGGCGGCCGCGTCATGCACTTGATTGACATCGCCGGAGCGATTGCGGGCCATCGCCACTCGGGGAGCTACCTGGTCACCGCGTCGGTCGACTATCTCGATTTTCGCAGCCCGATTCACATTGGCGATTTGATCGTGCTGAAGGCCGAGGTCAATCGCGTGTTCCACACGTCGCTCGAAGTGGGCGTGAAAGTGTATTCCGAAAATATTTTGACGCGCGAGCGCAAGCACACATCGAGCGCATACGTCACGTATGTAGCCGTGGACGCGGATCTTCACAAGCACGCAATCCCGCCGCTGATTTTGGAAACGGAAGAAGATCGCCGCCGCTGGCGGGAAGCGGGCGAGCGGCGCAAAATTCGCCTGGCACACCGCTACAAGCGGCCGTTTCCGCCGGAATAAACGCCGCGCACTGACTACCGCGATAAGTCATCGTGATAAATGTTCGAGCACGGCCTTGGCGGTGCGGAACGCTTGCGAGATGCAGCTTCCGATGGAAGGCCCCTCGAGGTAATTCCCGGCGATAAAGAGTCCGCGACGATCTTCGAGTTCGTCGCGAATCGCGCCGACGCGCTGCGCGTGCCCCAAATTATATTGCGGGAGTCCTTTCGCGTGACGCCACACTTGCCGCGCCACGGGCGGAGCGGTGATTCGCAACACCGTGCCGATGTCATCGCGCACCTGATTGGCAATCTCGTTTTCGTCCATGTCCACAGCTCCAGGGTCCGTCGCGCCGCCGATGAAGCTGGTCATCATCACCATGCCCTCCGGCGCGCGTCCCGGGAACAGCGAGGAGTTCCACACGGTTCCGAGCGTTCGCAGGCGTTCCTTGCGCGGCACCAGAAAACCGAAGCCGTTGAGTGCGTGGCCGACGTGTTCGCGGCGGTATCCTTCGGCGACGACGGCAATCGGAGCATAGGGAATTCCCGAGAGCGATACGGATAGCTTCTCCGCGAAGCCATGCACCAGCCGCGCTGCTTCATAAGCGGGAGCTGCGAGTACCACCGCATCCGCGCGCAGCGCTTCCGCGCCGGGAGTTTCCGAGCAGTGAATTCTCCATCCCGATTCGCCCGCGGATTCGAGCGCGGCGGCGCGGATGCCATTCGTAACGCCGCTGCCGAGCTGCCGTGCCAGCGCGGCGATAAAGCTTGCCATCCCGCGCTTGAAGCCCGCGAGCGTGGAGCGCTCGCGCGCACCGCTGCGCGATTTGATCGCGCCGCGCAAGACGCTGCCGTATTCCTCCTCCCATTGCGCCATCGTGGGAAACGTGCTGCGCAGGCTCAATTGTTCGGGATCGCCCGCGAACACGCCCGAAGCGAACGGCCCCGCGAGATGCTCGAGGATTTCGGTGCCAAATTTTCTGCGCACAAAATCGGCGAACGATTCATCCTGCGCGGGGGGCTTCGACCGCCGAAATGCCTCACTGAGCACGCGCACCTTTGAACCCATGCCGAGCAGCGAAGTGGTCAGCAGGGTGGGCGGCGACATGGGAGCGGGACGCAATTTTCCGCCGAGCAAGACGTATCGCGGCATCTGCGGGCTGGCCTGCAGTACTTCGCCCTCGAATCGCGCGGCGCGAATCAGTTCGCGTAACTCGGGCGTCATCTGAAAACTCTGCGGGCCGGCCTCGAAGAGAAAGCCGCCGCGTTCGACGGTCGCGATCATTCCGCCCGGTCTGCCGGCTGCTTCGAGCACGCGGACGCCAATGCCCATTTCGACGAGCCGCAAAGCGCACGCAAGGCCCGAGATTCCCGCGCCGATGACAATTGCCTGACGTAGAGGGCTCATCGGCGGAAAGGCATCTCAGAGGGTTTTCGAGAACAGCGGCCGCGCGTCCATTTTCTGTTCGTGGAGGTAGCGGTCGAACGGCATGGCGAGATTGCGTATGAAAATCCGTCCCAGGGGTGTGACGCGGATTTCGTCGTCGGCTAAAAGTACCAGGCCGTCGTCGCGCATGGCCCGCAGTTCAGCGAGTTCGCTGGCGAAATAATCGTCGAAGCGAATCTGAAATGTGTTTTCGATTTCCTGCTTGCGGACCACGGTGTGGCACAAAAGTTTGGTGATCACTTCGCGGCGCAGCAGGTCGTCGAAATTCAGGCGATAGCCGCGCATGGTGGCCAAGCCGCGCTCCGCGATTGCCGATTGATAGGACGCGAGCGCGCGATCGTTTTGCGCGTAGGCTTCGCCAACGCTGCTGATGGCGCTGACGCCCAGGCCGTACAGATCCGCGCCGGCCTTTGTCGTATAGCCCTGGAAATTCCGGTGCAGTGTGCGGTTGCGCTGCGCGATGGCGAGCTCGTCGCCGGGCCGCGCGAAGTGGTCCATGCCGATGTAGAGATAGCCCGCATCGGTAAATTTCCGCACGCCGGTTTTGAAAATGTGAAATTTTTCCATGCCTTCGGGCAAATGCCCCTGAAACGCGCCTTGCTGTTTTCGCAGCCAAGGCACGTGTGCGTAGCTGAACATGGCGATGCGGTCCGGCGAAAGCTGCAGCACTTTGTCGACGGTTTCGGCGAACGAAGCGGCCGTTTGATACGGAAGGCCGTAAATCAAATCGACGTTCAAGCTGTCGAACCCCAACCTTCGCGCCTCCGCAATCAGATCGCGCGTCATCTCGAACGGCTGCACGCGATGGATGGTTTTCTGAACTTCCGGCGTGAAATCCTGAATGCCCATGCTGAGGCGGTTGAAGCCGAGCTTTCGCAGCACGGCAAGATGTTCGCGCGTGGTCACGCGCGGATCGACTTCGATGCCGATTTCCGCGTTGGCCGCAAAATTGAATCGCTCGCGCGTGCAACCGAATAAGTCTTCGAGTTGCGTGGGAGTCAGATACGTCGGCGTGCCGCCGCCCCAGTGGAATTGCACGATTTCGCGTGTGCGCGAAACGAACTGGCTCACGTGACGGATTTCCGCTTCGAGCGATTGGAGATAAGGAATTGCGGCGCTTTTGTCTTTTTGAATGACGACGTTGCACGCGCAGAACAGGCACAGGCTTTCGCAGAAGGGAAGGTGCATGTACAGCGAAACAGGGGTCGCCGCGGAATCCGCATTGCGGAAAAATTCCTCGAGGTCGGCCTGATGGAATTTGTCCTGCCAGACTGGCGCGGTGGGATAGCTGGTATAGCGCGGGCCCGGGCGGTTGTATTTCGCGAGGAACTCCTCGCTTACCTCAAGGTCCGGCATGTTATTCGCGACTTTCATTTTCGGAGTCATCGTTCGCTCGCGCTCGGCGCCGCGGCTGCTTGCGGCGGTGTGGCATGGGAGAATTCGCGCGCCGCGTGAACGAACGCCTGCGCGTGCTCGACCGGCGTGGTGGGCAAAATCCCGTGGCCTAGATTGAGAATGTGTCCTGTGCCCTGGGTTTTCGTGATCGCTTCGCGCACCGCGCGCTGAATGTTTTCTTGCGTACTCAAGAGCATCGCCGGGTCGACATTTCCTTGCAGCGCGATTTTCGCGCCAATTTTCCGCCGCGCCTCGGCCAGATCGGTGCGCCAATCGACGCTCAGCACGCTTGCGCCGCTGCGTGCAAGCGCCGCAAGTAAATGTGTGCCATTTTTCGCGTACAGGATCACGGGCGCAGCTCCGGCATTCAATTCCACGATGAGCTTCTGCGTGGCGCGCAGGCCGAATACTTCGTAATTGTCGAGGGAAAGCTCGCCCGCCCAGGTATCGAAAATCTGCACGGCGGCGGCGCCCGCGTCGAGCTGCATTTTCAGGTAGCGCGCCGTGGCATGCGCGATTTTTTCGAGCAGCGCGTGGAGCAGCGCAGGGTCGGCGTACATGATGCGCTTGATGGTTGGGAGTTCGCCGCGCGTCCTGCCTTCGATGAGATAACACGCGAGCGTCCACGGCGCGGCGGCAAAGCCGAGCACCGGCACATCGGGCCCGGCAGCGCGTGCAATGGCGCGGATGGCATCGCCGACAAATCGCGTTTCGCGATCAGGATCGAATTCCTTGAGCGCTTCCACGGCGTTCCAGTCACGAACCGGATTCCCCAGGCGCGGCCCGTCGTCGTTGATTTCGAGCGGCACGCCCATCGCCTCCGCAACAATGAGGATGTCCGAGAACACGATGATTGCGTCCACATCCAGCACCTTGTAGGGCTCGAGCGAAACTTCCGCGGCCAACTCCGGCGTCTTCGCGACTTCCAGAAATGAATGCTGCCGGCGGATTTTCTGGTAGCCGGGCAGATAGCGCCCCGCCTGGCGCATGATCCATACGGGCACGCGCTCCGGCTGCTCCCCGCGCGCGGCGCTGAGGAAGATGTCCTTCTTCGAGGATCGGTTCGCCGTCCGCATGTGGAATGGTTACCGTACCATCTTAGCAGAAGCGCGCTTTTGCCTGCACATGCGTATGAGCACGCCCTGCGGAGCAGGCCGGTTAGTTGTCGCGCTGTGCAATCGGCGCTAAGATTGCTTCATGCAGTCAGCAATAGGGGCGTCTTCGGCCGCTGCTGATGTTTGGCGCGGCGCGCGCGCGGCGGTTCGCGGCTTACGATGAAGCTTTCGATGGATTTCGTGGCGCTGGGTCTCTACGCGGCCAGCTTCGTGGGCTACACGGCGAATTTGTATCGCGACAGCCGCTGGATCGGGCGCGCCGCAACGCTGCTGCTGATCCTCGCGCTAGCGGCGCATTACTATGCGCTGCTTGAACGCTCGCGCATGATCCACGCGATTCCGTACGACGATCTTTACGGCTCGATGTCGCTATTCGCCTGGCTCGTGGGCCTGACCTATCTGGGCCTCGAGACGTATCACCGGCAGCGCGCCGTGGGTTCGCTCGTCGTGCCGTTCATTATTTTTTGGATGGTTGTGGCCATGAGCGTGGCGCCCGCTTCCGTGCTGCGCGAGCCGCGCGCCAATGGAGCGCTTTTTGCGCTGCACATCACCATTGGCATCCTCGCCTACGCCGCATTCGCGATCTCATTTTTGCTGAGCGTGATTTACCTGGTGCAGAATCGCGTGCTGCGCCACGGGAAGCCGGGACTCCCGTTCTGGCGGTTTCCCGCGCTCGATGCGCTGGAACGCATGAGCCGCTCAAGCGTGTGGGTGGGGCTGGTGGCGCTGCTCATCGGCACGGCGCTGGGTTTCGTCTGGGAGCATCGTTTGACGGGCCGCTTCGCCGTGGCTGACCCGAAAGTGCTGGTGACGCTGATTGTGTTCGCCGCATATGCGGCGTATCTGGCGATTGTTCGCGCGCCGGCGTGGCGCGGAGCACGCGCGGCGCTGGTTTGCGTCTGCAATTTTGCGCTGGTGGTGTTCAGTTACACGGTTGTGAATGTCTATTTCACGGATTTTCACCGATTTTTCTGATGGCTATTGATCCCATCACCGAACGCAACGACGCGGGCGCGCACGGCCGCGCGGCGATTGCGCTGATCGGCTGCAATCATCGCACCGCGCCCGTCGAACTGCGCGAGCGCGTCGTATTCACGCCCGAGCAGGCGGTGCGCGCCGCGAATGAACTTTGCCAGATGGGCGTGATTGAAGAAGCCGTGGTTGTTTCTACATGCAATCGCAGCGAACTCTACGGCGTCACGTCGAAATCGGCCGAATCCGCGCCCTCGGCGATGGTTTCTTACTTCACCGAGTTTCATAAACTTTCCGCGGCGGAACTGAACGGCCGAATCTATCGCCATGCGGGTCCGGAAGCGGTGCGGCACCTATTCCGCGTGGCTTGCGGAATCGATTCGATGCTTTTGGGCGAAGCGGAAATCCTCGGGCAAGTCCGCGACGCGTATCACCGCGCGCTCGAAAGTGGCTCGACGGGCCCGGTGCTGAATCGATTGTTCCAGGGCGCGCTGGAAGTGGGAAAACGCGTGCGCGCGGAGACGGAAATCGGCGCGCGGCCCATGTCCGTGGCGCTGGCGGGCGTGAAGCTGGCGGAGCGCATTTTCGGCGAGCTCAAGAGCCATCGCGCGCTGATTGTGGGCGCGGGGTCGGTGGCCGAGCAGGTGGTCGAGCATCTCCGGCTGCGGGGAATCGGCGAGTTGCGCGTGGTGAATCGTTCCTTCGCGCGCGCGCAGGAGCTCGCGCAACGCATGGGCGGCCAAGCGTCCGAGTGGGCGAATTTCGAAAGGCTGCTCGATCAGCCGGACATTATTGTGACATCCGTTTCCGGCTCCGAGCACGTTTTGACGCGCGCGATTATCGAACGCGCGATGGCGGCGCGGTCGGGACGCGCGATGTTCGTGATTGATCTCGGCGTGCCGCGCAACGTCGAGCCGGAAGCCGAGGGCCTGTACAACGTCTATCTATTTAATATTGGCCACCTGGGCGAGATCGTTGAACAAAATAAAAAGGCGCGGGAAACCGAAATTCCGCGCGTGGAAACGATTATTGACGAACACGCGAGGAAGTTTCTGGCATGGCAGTCGAGCCTCGAGGCCGCCGGACTGCTCGATGCGTTTCGTGCCCGCCTCGACGCGGAGCGGCGATCCCTGCTGAATGTGCATTTCGCGAATGGTGACGGCCTGTCTGAAAACGATCGCGCGCGTATCGAGATGTTCACCGAAGAGCTGATCAATCGCATCGTGCAATTGCCGTCTGCCCGGTTGCGCCAGGCGCGCAAACTTCGCCGGCCGCTCGAAGGACTAGCGGCGCTGCGGGAGCTTTTCGGCCTCGACGACGCCGGCGGCGAGGCCGGCGATGAGGCTAATGGTGAAGTGAACGATGAGGCGGATGGCGAGCACCGTGACGAGGACAAGCCGTGAAGCGGCTGCGCGTCGGGAGCCGCGGCAGCAAGCTGGCGCTCTGGCAAGCGGAACACATTCGCGAACGCCTGGCGCGCGAATGCGGCGCGGAGACGGAAATTGTGGTGATCAAAACCTCGGGCGACAATTTTCAGTCCGCGCCGGTCGCGGAAATCGGCGGGAAAGGAATTTTCATCAAGGAGATCGAGGACGCGCTGCTCGACGGGCGCGTCGATCTTGCGGTGCACAGCATGAAGGATGTGCCGACGGCGACGCCGCGCGGACTGTGCTTTCCGGCGGTCACGAAGCGCGAAGATCCTCGCGATTGCTTGGTTTCGCGACGCGGCGAGACGCTCGAGAAACTGCCGCATGGCGCGCGGATCGGCACCAGCAGCTTGCGGCGCCAATCGCAGCTGAGATATTTTCGCGCGGATTTGCAGGTGGTCGAATTGCGCGGGAATGTGGATACGCGCCTCCGAAAACTCGAAGCGGGAGAATTCGACGCAATCGTGGTTGCGAAGGCCGGGCTCGACCGGCTCGGATTCAGCGATAAGATTACCGAAGTGCTTGCGCAGGAGATTATTCTCTCCGCCGTGGGGCAAGGCGCGCTGGCGATTGAAGCGCGCGAACGCGACGAATCGCTGCGCGAAGCGCTTTCTGCATTTGACGATGGTGAAACTCGCGCCGCGGTCACTGCGGAGCGCGCGCTGCTGGCGGAACTCGAAGGCGGATGCCAAGTTCCCCTCGGTGCGTGGGGACGAATCGAAAACGGCGCGTTGCGCTTGGATGCGCGCGTGCTTGCCGCCGATGGTTCGGAGTGCATCGAACGGAGCGCGGCGGGTCCGCCGGGGAACGGCGAAGAAATTGGGTGGCGGCTGGCGCGCGAGCTTCTGGACGCGGGCGCGGACCGGCTCCTGCGGCTGGCCGGAAGGAGCATTGGTGGAATCTAGCGGGGCATTATCAGGCAAGCGGATCGTGATAACGCGCGCGCCGGGGCAGGGCGAGGATCTGCGCGAGGAATTGTCGCGCGGAGCAGGCGCGCACGTGATCGAATTGCCGTGCGTGGAATTCCGCGAGCTGGAAGAGACCGCGGAGCTCGATCGCGCGATCCGCGCGCTGCGCGATTTTGCGTGGCTGCTTTTCACCAGCCAGAATGCCGCGAGATTTTTCGCACGGCGTGTTCGCGTGCTGGGATTCGATCCCGCGCAATTGCACGAGCCGCGCCCGCGCGTGGCGGCCATCGGTCCCGCGACGGCGGAGGCCGCGATGGCGGAAGGGTTCTTCATGGATTTCGTGCCAGACGCGGGCACGGGGCGGAGCTTCGCGGGAAATCTGAAGGCGTGCGTGCGCAGCGTGGCCGGGATGGAAGTGAAAAATTCCTCGGTGGCCTTTGTCCGCGAGGTCGCTGGAATGAAAATTCTGGTGCCGCGTAGCGATTTGGCGCTTCGCGATCGGGGCGCGGCGGATTGGACCGACGTGTTGCGCGAAGCTGGCGCGGAAGTTATCGCCGTGGCTTGCTATCGCACGTGCATGCCGGAATCGCTGGCCGGGCCGCAGCTCGATCAGATGCGCCGCGAACGAGCCGACTGTTTCGTTTTTGCCAGCCCATCCGCATTCGAAAATTTCGCAAAATCCGTGGGGCCGGAGGATCTTCGGCGCTTTGCCTCGGCCTCGGTGTTTGCCGCCATTGGGCCAACGACGGCGGCGGCAATTCGCAGCGCGGGAGTTCGCTGCGCGATTGAATCAGCGGAGCCAAACACGAAATCGCTGATCGAGGCGATGGCCGCATATTTTCAAGGTCCATCGCGGCTGGTGGCGAACGAAGGAGCCAAACTGGCATGAGTTTCCCCACGCATCGGCCGCGGCGTCTGCGGCGCAGCGCAGCGATTCGGAATCTGGTCCGCGAGACGCGCCCTTCCACAGAGGGGCTGATCTATCCGATGTTCGTGTGCCCGGGAACTGGTGTGCGCGCGGAGGTGAACTCGATGCCGGGCGTGGCGCAGCAGTCCGCCGACCGGATTGTCGAGGAAACGCGCGAAGTGGCGGATTTGGGCATTCCGGCGGTAATCCTTTTTGGATTGCCCGAGCATAAAGATGGAAAGGGAAGCGAAGGCTATGTCGCGTCGGGCGTGGTGCAGCGCGCGGTCGAAGCGATTCGCAAGGCGCGGCCCGAGCTACTTGTCGTCACCGACGTGTGCCTCTGTGAATACACGGATCATGGGCATTGCGGCGTGATGAAGGGCGAGGAAGTGCTGAATGATCCGACGATCGAAGTGCTCGCGGAAATGGCGCTGTCGCACGCGCGCGCGGGCGCGCACATCGTCGCGCCTTCGGACATGATGGATGGGCGTGTCGCGGCGATTCGAAAAAAGCTGGACGGCGCGGGCTTCGCGGATGTGGCGATACTTTCTTATGCGGCGAAATACTGTTCCGGATTTTACGGGCCGTTTCGCGAAGCGGCGCAATCGGCGCCGCAATTCGGCGACCGCCGCAGCTATCAAATGGATCCCGGCAACGCGCGCGAAGCGCTGAAGGAAGTGGCGCTCGATCTGGAAGAAGGCGCGGACATGATCATGGTAAAGCCCGCGCTGTCTTTTCTTGACATCATTCATCGCGTGCGCGAAGCGTTCGACGTGCCGGTCGCGGCGTACAACGTCAGCGGCGAATACGCGATGGTGAAAGCGGCCGCGCAAAATGGTTGGATCGACGAAAAGCGCGTGGTGCTGGAAATTTTCACCGCGATTCAGCGCGCGGGCGCTTCGATTGTGCTCACGTATCACGCCAAGGATTTGGCGCGCTGGTTGAAGGCCTGCTGACGGTTCGATGGCTCCTGAAACTCGAGTGCGGACCAAAACTTCACGGACAATCGATATTCTCGACCGCGCGTTCAAGTCCCTCGTCGGCGGCGTGAATAGCCCCGTGCGCGCGTTCCAATCCGTGGGCGGCGCGCCGCTGATCGTCGAACGCGGCGCGGGCGCGCACTTGTGGGATGCGGATGGCCGCGAATACATCGATTTCATCGGCTCATGGGGCGCGCTGATTCTCGGCCACGCGCATCCAGCGATTGTCGCGGCCATTCAGGAGCAGGCTGCGCGTGGGACGACCTTCGGCGTCACGACGGAGCTCGAAGTCGAACTCGCCGAGCGCGTCAAGCGCGCGATTCCGTCGATTGAGAGAATTCGATTCGTCAGCTCCGGCACGGAAGCCACCATGAGCGCGGCGCGGCTGGCGCGCGGGTTCACGAAACGCGACTTTATTTTGAAATTCGAGGGCTGCTACCACGGCCACGCTGACAGTTTTCTCTCCGAAGCAGGCTCAGGTCTGGCGACGCTGGGCATCACGTCGAGTGCGGGCGTGCCGGAAGCATTTGCGGCGCTGACGCTGAATGCGCCGTACAACGATCTCGCTGCCGTTGAGAGACTTTTTGCGGCGCATGCGAATAAAATTGCCGCAGTGATTGTCGAGCCGGTGGCCGCGAATATGGGCGTTGTGCCGCCCGCGCCCGGATTTCTCGAAGGGCTGCGCGAAATCACGCACCGCGCCAATGCGTTGCTGATTTTTGACGAAGTGATCACGGGATTCCGGCTGTGCTACGGCGGAGCGCAGTCGGTTTATAAAATCGAGCCGGACTTGACCACGCTCGGTAAAATTATTGGCGGCGGATTGCCTGTTGCCGCGTATGGCGGGCGCGTGGAAATCATGAACCACGTTGCGCCGCTTGGCGCCGTTTATCAGGCCGGGACGCTCTCGGGGAATCCGCTGGCGATGCGCGCGGGCATCGAGACGCTTACGCAGATCGAGCGGCCCGGATTTTATGACGAGCTGAATCGAAAAGCAGAGCAATTCGTTGACGGATTTCGCCGCGTAGCTCGCGAGTCGGGAATTGCCGCGCAAGTGAATTCCACGGGCTCTCTTGCGACTTTATTTTTCTCCGGTGTGCCGGTGCGGAATTATTCGGATGCAAAAAAATCCGACACACGCCGCTTCGCCGCATTTTTCCGCGCCATGCTCGAACGCGGCATTCTTCTCGCGCCAGCGCAATTCGAGGCGCTTTTCGTCTCCGCCGCGCACACCGAAGCCGATCTGGACCGCACGCTCGCAGCCGCTACCGAATGCCTGCGAGCTATTTCCTGAATTTCAGCGCGAAAGCTGAATTTCAACGAAGAAAATCCTCACGCCAGCCCGGCTGAAACCAATGCGCGTTTCCTCCGCCACCGCAAACGGCGCGTGAGCTACGGAGCGGAATCAATCTATGGCATCAACTTATCTACCGGTGGCTGCACGAAGTCGTTTTTATAAACGACGCCGCCTTTCATCACGAATTTCACCTGCTCGAGCTGTTTGATGTCATCGAGCGGATTGCCGGAAACGGCGATGATGTCGGCATACTTCCCGGGATCGATTGCGCCGACGGTTTTCGACCAGTTCTTCTGGCCGTACGCGTTCATCACTCTGGCGGCGTTGAGCGTCGCGGCTTGAATAGCCTGCAGCGGCGTCATGCCGTACTTCACCAGGTATTCGAATTCAATCGCTTGCGTGCCATGTGGAAACGGGCCTGCGTCGGTGCCGAAGGCAATTTTGATTCCCGCCGCGAGCGCCTTTTTGAAACTCACTTCGTGAATGCTGGCGCGGCTTACTTTGCCATCCGACAGCGTCAAATCCGCCGCTTCGATTGTTTTATAGACGTAGAGCGTTGGCACCAGCCATGTGCCTTTGGCCTTCATTTGCTGGATATCGTAATCGCTTAGATCCAGCCCGTGCTCGATCGAGTCCACGCCGGCATCCACGCAGTTGCGGAGCCCCGGATCGCCGTATGCATGGCAGGCGACCTTGCGGCCCCAGCGATGCGCTTCGTCGACGATGGCTTTCAATTCGTCGAGCGTGAACGTGGGCGTGCTGATCATTTTGCCGTCGTGCGTGAATCGGAAACCGCCCGTGCCGTACACCTTGATGAAGTCCGCGCCATATTTAATCTGCTCGCGCACCGCTTTCCGCGCGGCCCATGGCCCATCCACGATTTGCACTCCCGTAGGCACGGTGACTTCCGGCGAATAGCCGAGCAACGGGTAGCTTCCCGTGACGGACATCGCGCGCGTGGCAACCCAGAGCCGCGGCCCGGGAATGAGATGGCGGTTGATGGCCGTCTGCACATCCACGTCGCTGTACATCGCGCCTTCGGTTTCGCAATCGCGCATGGACGTGAAACCGGCATCGAGATCCCTCCTCGCATTTACCGTCGCCTCGATCGTGCGGTATTGCCACGACTCCTTGAGTAATTGCTGGTCGTAGCGGCCATTGTCCTCGCCGGTGAGGAAAATGTGCTCGTGCGCGTCAATCAGCCCGGGCAGCACGAACGCATTCGACAAATCGACGACGGTCGCGCCTGCGGGAACGGAAATTTCATCGGCCTTCGCGACGCGGGCGATGCGATTCCCGTCGATCACAATCATCATGTCGGTCAAAACTCGCCCTGAATGGATGTCGAGCAGTTTCCCAGCGCGGACATATTCTTGGTTGGGGACCTGCGTGAAAACGGCGCACGGCAGCAAAAGCAAGCAAACAAAAGTCAGCACGGCGCAAATCAAGATAGCTTTACGGCGCATTCCTCCTCCCTCCTAAGGCTCTTCCGAGCGCCGCGATTCTAATCCAAAGCCCGCCAGAGTGAAGCGAAAAGAGTATTGGAGGCGTGTCTCCGTCGCAGCCGCAATTCCATTTTACGTAGAACTATATGAGTCATGGAAAATCAGCAAGCTACTTTAATGTCCGATTCATCTTGCCCGAAAATTATAAAACTATTTGTTTTGTGTATGTTGGCTTGCATCGATGTGAGAATGCATGTTTTGGAACATAGCTTGCAATCAGGGACGGCGGGGTTTGTCGTTGCTTGAGGTTAGGCCGGGTTTTGCACCCGGGGTGAGTCCTAGAAGGGTGCATATGTTCGGTGGCTGGACGGTGGTTGACCGGTCGAGTTGGCGAGCTTTCTAAAATTTAAATTTTTGCGAGGTGGTGGGATGCGGTTTCGGACAATGCTGAGGCTGTTCGCGCTTGGTTTCGTTTTTGCTTTTCTATCCGCCGGTGTGGTCCGCGCGGATAACCTGTACGCTTCGATCCGCGGTCAGGTTACAGACCAGACGAAGGCAGCGGTCCCTGGCGCTGAAGTAACGGCGACGAACACGGGCACAAACGAGGCCCGCGTGGTGACCACGCAGGCCGATGGCAGCTTCGAGTTTTTGAGCTTGCCGATTGGCACCTATAATCTTTCGGTGAAGAAGGGCGGATTCCAAGCCTACCAGGCGACCGGAATCACGCTCGTGGTCAACCAGATTTATGTTTTGAATCCCACGCTGGAGGTCGGCGCGTCCTCTCAGACTGTGACGGTCGAAGCTGCCAAGACGCAGGTGGATACCACGAGCATGCAGCTCGGCACCACCGTCGAAGCGAAGACGATCGTCGATATGCCGCTGAACGGCCGGAACTGGGTTCAATTGCAGCAATTGCAGCCGGGCGTGGTCGCGTCTTCAGACCGTTTCGCCAGTAACTACGCCACGAACGGCAGCCAGAGCCAGCAGAACAGCTACCTGATCAACGGCACGGATTCGAACGATCTCCCGCTCAACACGCCACTGATTATTCCCAGCCCGGACGCAATTCAAGAATTCCGAATGATCACGAACACGATCAACCCGGAATATGGCCGTAACTCAGGCGCAATTTTGGATGCGGTGATTAAGTCGGGCACCAACCAATTCCACGGTGATGCCTTCGAGTTTTATCGCGACACATTCCTGAATACACGGAATTTCTTCCAGCGGTCCGCGCCCGTGTTCCACCAGAATCAATACGGCGGCACGATTGGCGGGCCTATCTGGAAGAACCATACGTTCGGTTTCTTCTCCTATCAGGGCACAAAGAACGTTGTGCCTCAGGCGGGAGGCAATGTTCCGGTGTATAGCGCTGCGGAGCTAGCGGGCACATTTAATGCCGGAATCGATATTGACCAGGCCACTGGGAAACCGTACATCGCGGAGAGCGCAAACCTTTCTCCTATTCCGCTTTTCGGCGATTCCGCTTCCGGATGCCCTTACGTGAATACATCCTCGACGCCATGCGCGGCGGGCACGGCTTTCTCCAGCCTGTTTAGTACCGGCGTTATCCCGACACAGGATTTCAATACGCTGTCGACCTCTCTGGTTACCAAGTACGTTCCAGCGCCGAACTGCGGCGGTGATTACTGCTTTAACCCGCAAACCCCTGGCAATACGAAGCAGTACATTTTCCAGATCAACCAGAACTTGGGGGAGCACGATACGTTATGGTTCCTGGGCTTCATGCAGAATGCCCTCACTACAGACACGCTGCCGTTCATCGGGGCCAGTTTGCCTGGCTTCGGAGACGAAAGCACGACACACAGCAAGCAGTTTACGGGTGCGTGGAACCACATTTTCAGCGCCAACACGCTTAACGAATTTCGCATCGGCTATACGCGATTGAATTTCGTGGCGGTCAATCCGCAAAATATTGTTCTACCCTCGGCCTTGGGATTCAATATTAATCCTCAGGATGCCGCCGCGGCTGGCGTGCCGTACATGGGCGTGAGTGGATTGTTCAATCTGGGATTCAGCCAAGACGGCCCGCAACCCCGCATCGATCAGACCAAGCAGGTCACGGATAATTTCTCCCATATTTACGGCAACAACACGTTGAAGTTCGGCGTCGAGTTCCGCGACTTCTGGGTGACCAACCCATTTTATTTCGAGAACAACGGCGCCTTCGCCTTTAACCGAACAGGGCAGTTCAGCACGGGTGACCCCGGAGCCAACTTCCTGCTGGGATTTCCCCAGAGCTATGTCCAATCGAGCGGTGGCTTCATCGATGCTCGCGCGAAGGAGCTTTACAGCTATGCGCAGGACGAATATAAGCTCCGCCAGGACCTGACGCTAACCTTTGGCATGGGCTACCAGATCGACACCCCGTTGCGGGACATCGCCAACGGCGGCCAGGCCATCAACTGCTTTGTTTCCGGCCAGCAGTCGGTCATTTTTCCGTCTGCTCCCCAAGGCATGAACTTCCCGGGCGATCCGAATTGCCCCGTGGGCGGTTACTACACGCATTACAACGACTGGGCTCCGCGCCTCGGCTTTGCTTGGGCGCCGAACTTGGGGAGAATCTCAGGGTCGCAGGGCAATTTTTCCATCCGCGGCGGCGTTGGGATTTACTACAACCGCTCGGAAGAGGAGCTCACGCTGCAGAACCTTCTGGCGCCTCCCTTTGCGCTGTTTGACTACGGGGTAACGGATGCGGGCGGCACTCCGAGCTTTTCAACACCTTTCACTGACGTGCAATGCATCAGCCAGACGGGTACGCCTATCTCCCCCTGCGCTGGGCCATCGATCGCAAACAAATACCCCTTCACTCCGCCGGCGGTGGGAAGCAGCCCGAACTTTGGGTTCTTCGAGCCAATGTCCCTTAACCTGCTCGATCCGAACACGAGAGTCCCCACGGCGATGAACTATAACCTGACCGTGCAGCGCGAAATCCCCGGCCAGATTATTCTGTCGATTGGGTACGTCGGAGCGGAAGCGCGGCATTTGATGGCCGTGCATGAGCTGAACCCGCTGCACAACTCCACGACTTGTGCCATCGATCCGGCTTGCGTCGGTAACGCTCCGTTTCAGCAATTCGGCGGCCCGGACATCAACGGCTTGACAGTCGGAGCGGATCCTTACTACTACCCGACAGCCAACGCGCTGGTGTTTGCGTCTCTGGCGGAGCAGTCCTCGATGACAAATTCGAACTACAACTCGCTCCAGATAAGCGCCAATAAGGCTCTGTCTCACGGTCTGAGCTTCCTGGCGTCGTACACGTGGGCGCACTCGCTGGACTTTGGGTCGAGCTACGAAAACTCTGCTGGGGCGGTCGGATTGAATCCGTTTAACTTCCACCAAATGTATGGCAATTCTGCGTTCGATGCACCGCAGAGGTTTGTGTTCAGCTATGATTACCGGATAGGCGACCTGAGCCATGTGGCTGGTTTTCACTGGCTGCCAAGCAGGGTTGGTGGTGGCTGGCACGTCTCTGGAATCACGACTTTTCAGTCTGGCTTCCCAATCACGATCAGCGACTCGGGCTTTACATCCCTGCAGTGCAGCGCGTTTGAGTTCTACTCATGCTGGGATCGCCCGAACGTTGTCTCGACCCCGATTATCCAGAATCCGAGATCCAATACCGGTTCCGGGAACTTCTGGTTCAACGGCTCTGCCTTCGCCATCGCGCCTTTGGGCACGGTTGGCAACGAGGGCCGGAACAACCTCCGTGGGCCGGGGATCAACGACTGGGATATGGCGCTGATGAAGGACACACAGATTACCGAATCCACGTCATTTGAAATGCGTATTGAGTTCTACAATCTGTTTAACCATACGCAATTCAACGCGCCGCTCGGGAACATTCAGGACGGCAGTTCATTCGGTCAAATCTTTACTGCTGGGAATGGCCGATTGATACAGCTTGCGGCGAAGTTCTACTTCTAACTTTCCGGTTTTGCGCCGGATTTCAGGGCGCCTCGGCAGCTTTTGCCGAGACGCCCTTTTTATTTGTCTACTGCCCGGATGGCAGGAGGCGGCTCGGCAATCTACGGAGGGGATTTAGGCGAGACTGCGGCACTGTAGGCGCTGCCCGCGGCTGTTTTGCGTGTCCTGTGATGCGGCGAAGTGGTGGAAGTGAAATTGGCTAATCTGGTCAAAGATTTGCAGTTAGCCACCGGTGGTTCCGAGTGCCCAGCTTCTAACTCATTGAAAATACCGCACGTACTAGTCGCGTAGCCTGGCTGTACCGTTGCTCATAGTGTCGCTACCCGCTGAAATAGGCGTTCAGAGGAGACTAGGCGATGGTATTGGCGATGGCAGTCCTGCTGTTGCAGTTTCCGGCCTTCTCTGGGGCTTCGCATGCGCCTCAACCGGCACCGGCTCCTCCCCCCGAGGCAAGCGCGGCCGCAGGAGCAGCCAAAACCGCTCCAGACCCCACCAGAGCGCCTCCACGCTTCGTCGCCGGCCGTGCTGCCACTGATGTCGCCGCCCATGCCTCGAAAACCGTCACGGCGGTTGCAGAGCAGCCGTTGCGGCCGCGTTCGAACGCCAGTCTTGCCGAAAGCGCGATGTCCGATGTCTACCTTCCGCCAGCGCCGCCGTTTCGCCCTGCAGTCGAGCCAGTAAGGCAGAGCAGCCGTGTCTGGTTCGTGCTAAGCGCGGCGCAGCATGGCTCGGCCGCCTTTGACGCGTGGTCCACGCGCCGTGCGATTTCGCAGGGCCGGGCCGAGGCCGACCCAATCATGCGGCCGTTTGCGAGTTCAGCGGCGATCTATGGCGCGATTCAGGTGGTGCCCATCGGACTGGATTACGTCGCGCGGCGAATGCAGCGCAGCAGCGGCTGGACGCATCATGTGTGGTGGCTTCCGCAGTCGCTGGCCACGGCGACGTTCCTCTTCAGCGGCTCCTACAACGTGGCGCACACGCCCTGATTCGCAGCGCTTCGGCGCACTCCGACTCTCTCTTCGGATTTTAGCCGCGGGTCTCTCTTCTTCCGCCGCAACAAGTTGAGGCTTATCCCGCGCGGTGATTTTTACTTGCTCGGATCGGTGATGGGGCGAGGATTGAAGTCGCGGGGGATCGCGATGACGATCTTCTGCTGACGATCCGTGGGGAAGATCCCCAGCGCCGCGCAGCCGTAGCCTGTTTCTTCCGGCAGATGCAGAATCAGCGATTGGCGGATGTGCGCGTAGGCGGGCGGCAGCGGCGCGGCCTTGCCCAGCAGCCGCAGGGGACTGAATGCGCCGGTTAAATCCGTAACGCCAGGCGTGAGCGCGTCCTGCGGACCCAGATATTTTTGCCCGAACCGCTGCTCGCCCAGGCGGCGTCCTCGCAGCTCGTCGGGCAGGAGCGCCAGCGGCGTGCGGCTGAATATTGTGTCGATCAATTTGACGACGGATGCTTGATTTCCGGCCGTGTGGGCCACGTAGTGCGTGCGCGCGTAAGGCGAAATGAGAATCAGCGGGACGCGCGGTCCGTCGCTGATCGGTGAGCCGTCAGGACCTGTCGCGCGAATCGGCGGCGGCACATGATCATAGTCGCCTTCCGAGTCGTCCCACGTGACGATGATGGCGCTTTCGCTCCAATACCGGCTGGCAGCGATCTTGTTGATGGCCTGGGCCAAAAGAGCCTCGCTGATTTGCGAGTCCGAATAGCCCGGATGGTCGTCATCTCCCTCGAAATTCTTTTGCACCGCCGCATCGGGATCCGATGGCTTCAGATGCATTGAGTTCTGGAAGCCGCCCTTGGCGAAAAAAACGCCGCCGTCCTTCGGCAGGGTTTGATGATCGAGTGCGTGGAAGAAATCCGGCAGCCCGTGCAGTTGTTTGCGGATTTTTGGATTGTTCGCCACGTATCCGAAATATTGCGGGCCGTTGTGATGCGTCACGTAGGATGCGTGGAGCCCAAAGGCATCGAGCGGGCCGTCGTCATCGTCCGAATCCGCAGGCTTGCCATCGTAACCTTCCTGATACCATCCGAAGGCTACGGTCCGGCGATCGTGATTCGTGATGAATGGTATGTCGCCTCGCACATCCGCGAGATCGCGCTTTGGATCTATGTCCGCATGCGTTACGGCCTTGGCGTTTTCCCCCAGCAGAGTGAGCGGCAGCGACGCAAACGTCAGGTTAATCGCGGTGCCATACTCGACGCCGTTCCTCATGTCGTGCGGATTGACAGGCATCTTATCCGCCTGCGGCGTGGGGTCCAGTTGCGAGCCCCAGAACGGGTCGTTGTCATTCAGAACCGGCACGCCGGGCGCGTGCGATCCGTTGTCTTTGTAAGCCTCATCCGGATGCAAGGCCCACTGTGTTTGCCCCGTTTGCGCGGCGATGATTGAGAGATTCCCCAGTGTCGACGGCCCGGTCATCTCCTGGAAGATGTGATCGAACAGGACAAAGCGACTCGCGTATCGCCAGAGAAAGGGAACCGTATCGCAATCCTCGTAAGCCATCGTTAATTCGCCCATCTGTTTCGCTTCCAGCGAAGGCTTGCCGGATTTATTGCCCTTCCGTTCTTCCGCGAGCGCGAATTGATCCATCCTCGGGACGCCGCCCTCGATGTGCATTTTTGCGACAATCATCGGATGAGAATGGTCCACGTCATCCAGATCGGACGCAAACTCCCTGGGGCCGATGCGGAAGGGATGGATCATTTCGGTTGTGCCGTTTACGTTGACGAGTGGCTGGTAGAAACCCGGCGTGTCCTTGGGGGCGTGGCTGAACAGTCCGTCGGCTCCGGGAAATGTGCCGAAGTACGAGTCGAACGAGCGATTCTCCTGGTACAGAACGAAGACGTACTTGATTTTACGCCGAAGCAGATTGTCTATTTGCTGGGGAGAGAGCTTCGGCTCCGTCAGGCGTTCGATTCGATGTGTTTTCGCGGTCTGCTGCTTCGCAGCAGGGCTTTTTTGCGGCGCGCAAATTCCCGCCAGCAGTAACGCGAGCAGGGCGCCGAATCCTGCGCGCGAGATGAAAAGAGACGAGCCGCTCATGGCCCGCGTATTCTAGCTCGAATTCGCTTTCAGGCGCGTGGTTTTTGGCTGCTGCCGCGACTGCCGCGGGCAAGCTGCTCGCTTCGTCAGCTCGCAAGGTTCGCCAAGCGAGGCCCCGCCTCTGGAAATACTCCGGGGACAGATCAGGTTGCGTGAAATCCCACCTGCGACATCGCATTCGTGATTTCCGTGTTCTGCATGAACGTGTTCCAGACGAATTGCGTGCGGTAATTTTCCGCCATCAGCATCGTGATTCCGAGGTCGATTCCTAGGACGTCCGCGTCGATCCAGCCGGTCAGCGGATTGAATGCATCGATGAAGCCATATTGCGTCCACGCGTTGACGGCATACTTTGTGTAGAGATTGCGCAGCACCGCCAGCGTGTCCGTCGGCAGAAATGGCACTGACCCGGCGCTCGCCGAAGGCACGATCGAGCCGTCAATCAGTCCCATCTCCGGCGGGCCGCCCCATGCGACGTAGCCGTTCACCGAATCGGAAGAAGAAATGCCCCAGAAGTTGTTGGTGTAGTCGGGAAACTGGCTCGCCAGCGACAAACAGAAAAGTTTGTGCGCCTGGGTCGCCGTAATCGAGTTTTGGAAATAATTCGCGTAGGCGTCCTGCTTGTTCCGGAAATCAATCCAGGCGTGCGAGTACTGGTGAATGAAAAGCGGCGCGTTGCCGGTAATGTACGTCAACCCTTGATACGTCAGCGTGGGCCGCGACCACGCGTCCCAACTGCTGGCGGGTATCGGATTGGCGGGCGCTCCGATGGCGAGAAGATAGAGCATCATCAACTCGCTATAGGTGTCCCAGCGCGTCGGCAAAAACCCATTTTCGGGCGTCCATCCTTGCGAAAGCGTGGTCCCGCCGTTGAGCATCCATGACCAGTTGATCCGTTGATAGATCTGGTTGGCCAGACTCGTAATCTGCGTATCCTGAAAATATGCCCGGCACATCAGAATTCCGCACAGCAGGATAGCTGTGTCGATGGAAGAGACTTCGCTGGTTCCCGCCCGTGCGCCCGTATTGATGTCCATGAAGTGATAAAAAAATCCATTCTCGACAGGTGCGACCGTAAGCAGGAAATTCAGAGCGGCGAGCACGCGCTGCTTCAACTGAGCTGCCGGCAGGTAGCCGCGCGAGTCTCCAATGCAGAGCGCCGTGAGGCCGAAACCCGTCGCGGCAATGCTTGCCACTGTGCTCGAGTCCGTTCCCTGCGCTACGGCGCGGTCTTTGACAAGGCCGGTCGTTGGACTGGCTTGGTTCCAGAAAAATTGGAAGTTCGCCTGTTCGATTGCCGCGAGCAACTGATCGTCAGTGAGCGTAGTGCCGGAAGACGATGCATTGCCGCCGGAGCCGCACCCGGCCGCGAAAAATTCAAAACCCAGGACAGGAAGCCCAATCGCTGCCTTTCCCGCGACACGCAGCAAGTCTCTGCGAGTAAATCGGTTTTTTTGTCCGCGCAGCGCCATGTTCACGGGGAAGATTATCGCCTTCCCGTGAATCGATTCTAGCACCGAGCCTAGCGAGACGCTGCGGCGGTAGATTCGCGAATTATCAATTCCGGTTCCACGGTGATGGATTTAGGCGGGCGGCCGTTCTTCGATTGATCGATTCTTTGCAGAAGAGTCTGGGCGGCAATTTCGCCCATCCTGCGGAGAGGTTGGCGAACCGTTGTGAGGCCTGGAGATTGAAAGGCGGCGCTTTGGATATCATCAAATCCGACGACGGAAATGTCGCCAGGGATTGTGCGGCCCGCGTCGCGTATGGCGCGCATCGCGCCGATTGCGGAAACATCATTGAAGGCGAACAGCGCGGTAAAATCGTCGCCCGCATTCAGTAACTGCTTCGTGACTTCATATCCCAGGGCGGGCGAAGAAGAATCTCCTTCCAGCCGCGCCGTGAGTTTCGGATTGACGCAGAGCCCAAGTTCACCGGCTGCCTCGTGTATGGCGCGCCAGCGCGACTCGGTGTCCGAGCTAAACGCTTGGCCCTTGATGAATGCAATTTTGCGATGGCCCAGCTGAAATAGGTGCTGCAACGCCAGCCGTGCAGCCAGCGAATGATCCAGAACGATGTTCGTCACGCCTTCCACTTCGCGATGGCCCGAAACGGAGACGATCGGCACGGGCAACGCGCGTTCGCAAGGTGTATCGACCGCGATAATGCCTTCCACGGCGCGCTCGAGCAGGATTTTCGGATACTCTTCGATTAGATCGGCGCGATGCCGGTGGCTAACCACAAAATAAAAGTAGCCTTCGCGAAGCAGATCATCCTCAATGCCGCTCATCACCATGGCGGCATAGCCTTCGCTGACTTCTGGCACGACAACCCCGATCGTGAAACTGCGCTGGTGCCGCAAGGAACGCGCCAGAAAGTTCGGCCGGTAATTGAGCCGCTTGGCTTCCGCGAGGATGCGGTCTTTTGTCCTTTTTGGGATTGACCGCGATGCCGGAGAGCGATTCATCACCAGCGAAATGGTCGCTGGCGCCAGACCCAGAAATTCCGCCAGGGATTTCAAGTTGACTGGCTGTTCCGGATCCGGCGCGGGGAAATCCTCGGAACGCGCCGTTTTTTTACGCGACATGCGCGGAGTCTCCCACAAGCGACCCTGCGATAGCAAGCTCCTGCTGGACGTTTCCGAATGGCAAATTTGCAAAAAAATCTCAATTGCCGAAACGGCACAGGTTCGGAGGCAGGGCCCTTTCGTGGAGGCCAACGCAAAAGGAAATTCTGCTTGACACGGCGCGGGAATAAAGGCTAACTAGCTCTCCAAACGGGAAGAGAATCGATTTACTAAAGGGTGTACGTCGATTCAAAGTTCCGTTGTGCCGCAGAACGATTCTTGGGTGTTTAGGAGGTGGTTTGTGAGAGCACGATTCGGTTCGCTCGGTTTTGTCATCCTGCTGGCTTCATTGTTGATGATTGCCTCGCCTGCCTGGGGGCAGAACAACGCCACCCTTCAAGGCACGGTCACAGATGCCTCCGGCGCCGCTATTCCCAATGCGAAGATCACGGTGACGAACCAGGCGACGCAGGTGTCTCAGGCCTCAGCCACTTCGGCCAGCGGCTTTTACGTGGTGGGGCAGCTTCTGCCGGGCAATTACACTGTGACCGCCGAAGCGACTGGATTTCAGAAGAGTGAAACCAGCAACGTCGTCGTTTTGGCCGAACAGGTCCGGGGCTTGGACCTAACCATGCAGGTAGGGAAGGTCAGCCAGACGGTGACCGTGAACGGCGCGAATCAGCCGCTGCTCCAGACGGAGAATGCCGACATTACTGGCACGCTCACGAACCAGGAAGTGCAGCAACTCCCCAAGTTTAGCCGTGACCCGTACGAATTGCTACGATTAACCCCGGGCATCTTCGGCGACGGCGCGCGCAGTGGCATCGGCCAGTCTGCTGGCTTCCCGAACGGTCCGGGCGCCAACAACGGCGGCTCTGGCGGTCCGGGCGGCTCGAATTCCGCGATTTATCAAACGGAGAATCAACAGTCGATCAGCTCGAACGGCCAGCGCATTACAGCGAACGACTACACGGTGGACGGCGTGAGCGTGAACAGTCTTCAGTGGGGCGGCGCTGCCGTGATCACTCCGAGCCCGGACTCGGTTCAGGAGATCACTGTGGTATCGAACGACTACGATGCTTCCGATGGGCGCAATTCCGGCGCGCACATCAAAGTCGTCACTAAGAACGGAACCAATCAGTTTCACGGCGGCGGGTTCTTCGAGCTTCAGGATCCCGGCCTCAACTCCTATAATAAATTTGGGGGATTCATTCAAGGCGTGGGCAATGCCCCTCCCCAGCGGGACAGCAACGCCTTCCGGCAGTTCGGGGGCAACTTGGGCGGGCCAATCATAAGAAACAAACTTTTCTTTTTCTTCAATTACGAGGGATTGCACAACAACAGCACCGCGTTCTCGAACCAGTGGATCGACACGACCCAATTTGATTCGACAGTCATCGGAGCGCGGGGCGGCACGCCCGTGGCAACCACGCTATCGGATCCCGGCATCCGTCCGCGCGTCAACCAGATTTTGACGACAACCTGCGCGTTCTGGATTTCCGCGAATCAGCCCTGCCAGGTGGTCAGCGGCGGCGTGGACATCGGTTCGCCGGGCGGCACCTACGGCACGTATATCAATAGCTTCGGCTCCAGTACAAATCCGCCGAACTTCACCGGCGGTGGTCTCGATGGAATTCCCGATCTGCAATTTGCGCAGCTCTCTATTCCTTCCACATCGACCGGAAAACAATACAATGCGCGCGTTGACTACACCATGGGACGCAACATGTTTTCCGCGAGCACATTCGTGACCTTCTTCGATGGGCTGGGTGCGGACGCCTCCGCGCAATCCCGCCCCATGTCGGATTACAAAACGCACCGGGTCAGCCCCTCGGGCTTCCTCTCGTGGGTGTCTACTCTTTCTTCGACGATGGTCAATGACGCGCGGTTTAATTTCACGCGCTGGGCCTATAATGATATTTCTGCGAATCCGCAAATCAACTGGGCCATCCCTCGAACCGAAATTCAAGGGCTTCCGATCAACGGGCAGCGCATAATCTTTGGAGCCGCGCAGGGTGACACTTCCCCCGGGATCTTCGCGCAAAACACCTTTGCGTTTCGCGACATGGTCTCGAAGATGTTTAATCGACACTCGGTGAAATTCGGTATCGAGTACGACCATGAGCAGGATAATAGCGATTTGCTGGGCAGCGCGCGTCCCGATTATGTCTTCCAGGAGCCGTGGAACTTTGCGAACGGCACGCCGATTTTCGAGCAGATTAGCGTGAATCCCCTCACCGGAGGGCCTACCGACGCGGCACGCTATTACCGCGAGTCGGATTACGGCCTTTTCGTGCAGGATGACTGGAAATTCCGCCCGAATCTCACTTTCAACCTGGGTCTGCGTTGGGACTATTACGGTCCTCCCAGCGAGGCTCGTGGCAACCTGGAGAATATTATTCCGGGTCCCGATCCGACGACTGGCCTGCAAACTGCCGTCGCCGTCATGCCCGGCCAGATGTACAACAAGACTTGGCGCAATTTCGGTCCGAAACTCGGCTTTGCCTGGAGCCCAGACATGTTCCACAGCAAGGCCGTGGTTCGCGGCGGCTTTGGCATTGCGTACGATCGCTTCGATGACGTTTCGTTCGACAATACACGCGACAATCCGCCACTCATCGCAGCCTATGGTATCTGCTGTGGCACGGCCGGGCAGCCGGGCGATGGCTTCGGCACTCCGTTTGTGAACGGCCAGATTGTGTACGAGCAAGGCACGTCAAATTCGCCCCTGGGCTATGCTGCCAACCCGAATTTGGCCACGCCGCTTAATCCAGCTACGAACTTGCCTGAAATCCTGGCGGGCCAGGGAGCGCCGAACGTTTATGCGAATCCAGTCAACATGCCTGTCCCGTACGTCTACGAATACTCCATGCAAGTTCAGTATGCCCTGCCGCAGAATTGGGTTGCCACCGTCGGATACTCCGGCAGCAGCAGCCACAAGCTGCTCCGCATCAAGAACCTGGCGTATTTCTATCCCGCCACGAATCCGGATGTGAATGCCGTCTTCTCATTCACACCAGACACTAACGCGAATTACAACGCGCTCAATGCGCTGCTCCAGCATCGTTTCAATAAGGACTTCACCGCGAATATCTCCTACACCTACAGCAAATCAATGGACCAGATGTCCGCGGAAGGTCCCGGCTTTCTCACCAACCAAACCTATCCTACGAATGACGCCACGGAGTGGGGCCCGTCGGATTACAACAATACGAATCGCCTGCTAATTTACGGCATCTGGGATCTCCCGATCTTCCGCGGAAGGACGGACTTACTCGGCAAGTCGCTCGGCGGCTGGGAGATCACCGGAGTATTCCAATACCATTCGGGATTCCCGTGGACGCCCGTCTCGAGCAACAATTGCTTCACGCTGGGCGCTCAGTTCCTTTGCCCCGTCCGCCCCATTGGTTACCTCGGCGGCGCTGGAAATGCCCACAATACGTCGGCGTTTCTGCCTCCTACTTCCGGCAACTTCCCCAACGGGGCGGCAAGCTATTTCAATGTTACCGCGACTGGCGTTCCCGGAATTGGACGAAACAGCTTCGTCGGCCCTCGGTACACCGATGTTGACTTCAGCTTCATGAAGCAGTTCGGTCTGCCGACGATTCCGGTGCTCGGCGAAAACGCGAAGCTCGAGTTTCGCGCGAACCTCTTCAACGCGTTTAACAAACTGAATCTTGCGCCTTTCACTTTCGGAAGCTCTTCAACAACGGTCGCCTATGGCAACAATTGCTCGGGCACGCCATCGGTTTGTACGCCTATCTCTAATCCGCTGTTCGGAACGGCGAGCGCGGGACTCGCGGGCCGTGTGGTTGAACTCGAGGGCCGGTTCATCTTCTGATGTTCTTTGAGACTGCCGGGAGGCGAGGGAAGCAAACGGTTTGCTTCCCTCGCGCCTCGCGCAGCATCCGACGCGAGGCTCCTCGAATGAAGCGGACAGTTTGGCTTCCTTCCCTGATTGCTTCGCTCTTGCTGTGTGCCTTTTCCTTGGCGGCGTCTCCGAGGAAGGCGCCAGCATCTCAGGTTATTACCGTCAACGTGCAGGCCCAGCCGCAGCCGTTCCCCCATTTTTGGGAGAAAATGTTCGGCTCCGGACGCGCGATTCTTTCGCTGCGGGCGGGCTATCGGCGCGATTTGCGCTCCGTGAAAGGCATCACGAATTTTCAGTACGTCCGCTTTCACGACATTCTCGACGATGACGTTGGCGTGTACGGCGAAGACAAGAACGGCAATCCTGTCTACAATTTCTCCTACGTGGATCAGATTTACGATGGCCTGCTTGCCAACGGCATTCGGCCGTTCGTCGAACTGAGTTTCATGCCCAGTAAGCTCGCGGCTTCTCCGATCGTCCACCAGGCTTTCTGGTATCACCCGATTGTCTCGCCGCCGACAAACTGGGACAGCTGGGGAGACCTTGTCTACCAGTTCACCAAGCATCTTGTCGATCGCTACGGGATCAACGAAGTTTCGCACTGGTATTTCGAGGTCTGGAACGAACCCAATATCGACTTCTGGGCTGGCGATCCGAAGCAGCAGACGTATTTTAAGCTGTACGATCACGCTGCCAGGGCCATCAAGCGAGTCAGCCCGCGCCTTCGCGTCGGAGGCCCGGCGACCGCGCAGGCGGCGTGGGTCGGCAGCTTCATTCGCCACAACGTGAAAAACAATGTGCCCATGGATTTCGTCTCGACGCACGTCTACGGCAACGATACTGCCAAGAACGTCTTCGGAACCGACGAGATCATTCCGCGCAACGAGATGGTGTGCCGCGCGGCGAAAAAAGTCCATGATGAGGTGAAGGCTTCCGCGCGCCCCGATCTGCCCGTCATTTTCAGCGAGTATAACGCGAGCTACATGAACGAGCCCGACGTTACCGACACGATTTTCATGGGGCCGTGGCTGGCGGACACGGTTCGGCAGTGTGACGGCCTGGTGCACATTCTCAGCTACTGGACGTTCTCCGATGTGTTCGACGAGCAGGGCGTGATCAAAAAACCGTTTTACGGCGGATTCGGGCTCGTGGCCGAAGGCGGCGTGCCGAAGCCGTCATTTAATGCATTTCGCCTGTTGCACCTGCTGGGACGCGAACGGCTCCCTGTCGATTCCAATTCCGCTCTGGCCACTCGGCGAAAGGACGGCTCGCTCGCCATCGCGGTGTGGAATTATTCGGCTCCAAAGGAATTGGGAGTGGCCAAGCAAGTGACGTTGAGACTGGATGGCTTTCGCGGCAAGCATCAAGTCACGCTCTACCGCCTCGACGGCACCCACGGCAATGTGCTGCCCGCCTATGCCGCCATGGGCAGCCCTGCCGATCCGACGCAAAAACAGTATCAGGCGCTCAGAAAAGCCGGAGAGCTTTCTCCGCCAAAGGTTTTCGAGCTGAAGGGCGATAAAATCGCCATCACGCTGGCCCCGAAGGCGCTGGACTTTGTCGAGATTCGTTAGCGGCCCGTTTCCGGCCTGAATCCGGCTCGCTTCATGCCAATCTGCGCTGCTTCATTCTTCATGAATGTGTCCCACACGAATCCGCTTCGCAGATTTTCCGCCATTAAAAGGCTGATTCCGGTGTCGATGCCGACGACTTGCGCGTCGTACCATTTTTTCAATGGATTAAACGCGTCTACGAAACCGTACCGCTTCCACGCGTGCGCGCCGAAGCGCTCGCGCATGGTGTGAAGCACTTGCAGCGTCTCCCGCGCAAGAAAAGGTAAAGAGCCGGCGGGTGCCGCGGGCACAAGCGTGCCATCGATCGGCCCCATCGGCGGAGGCCCGCCCCAGACGACATAGCCGCGAGCGGAATCCGATGCGGTCATGCCCCAAAGGTCCTCACTGTAGTCCGGGAAAGTTTTTTGCAGCCCGATGCAGAAGAGCCGGTGGGCCTTCGTCGCCTCAATCGAGTTCTCGAAATAGTTGGCGTATTGGTCGCGCGTTCCGCGGAAATCAAACCACGCCTGCGAATATTGGTGGACAAACAGAGGAGCCTTCGCGCCGATATAGCGCAATCCATCGTAGTGGAAAATAGGCCGCGCCCAGGCGCCCCAGGTCTCCGGCGGAATCGGATGCGTGGGCGAGCCAATGCCCAGCAGATAAATCATCATCAGCTCGCAGTAGGTATCCCAGCGGGATTTCAGGAAGCCGCCCTCCGGTTTCCACCCCATCGAGAGACACTGGCCGCCGTCGAGCATCCATGCCCAATCCACACGGTGATAGATCTCCGTCGCCAGGTCATGTATCTGGGAGTCCGCGAAATATTGCCGGCAGGTGAGCACGCCGCACAAAAGAAGGCTGGTATCAATCGAGGAGACTTCCGAATTCCAGGCGCGCGCGCCGGTTTCCACGTTGACGAAGTGAAAAAAGAAGCCATGCTCTTGCAGCATCGTCTCGCGGAGGAATTTCAGCGTGGCGAGCACTCGCGCGTGAATTTTATCTCCGGGGAAGAATCCGCGCTGGTCGGCGATGCAAAGCGCGGTCAGACCGAATCCGGTCGCCGCGATGCTGGCCACTTGATGGTCATCGAATGCGCTGGTGCGGCTGTGATCCTTCACCAAGCCCGTGCGCGGGCTGGCCTGCTCCCAGAAAAAAAGACATGCCGCTTTTTCCATCTCCTCGAGCAATTGCTCGTCCGCCGCGGTCAGGTTTCCATTCGCCGGCTCTTGCGTCGTTGCGGAGGGCTTCGCGTGCGAAATTGAGGAGACGGGCGCAGCGCCGATCCTGGTAAGCGGCCACAGCAGCCCCAGCTGCGCCAGACGTTGGATCATTTCCCGCCGAGTCATTCGGGAAAACATTTTTTCGGTCGCGCCCTTGTTATCGCGTTCGCAGTTTTGCAAAGAGGTAGTCGAGATGATTCAACCAGCAGCAATGCAGTTACGAGCCTACGCTCTTTTCGAAATCAGCGAAAAATGGCGGGGACGACGGGACTCGAACCCGCGACCTCTGCCGTGACAGGGCAGCGTTCTAGCCGGCTGAACTACGTCCCCGCAAACATGCGGACTCTATCGAAAACAGTCGACACTGGTGGGCGATGTGCGATTTGAACGCACGACCTTCCCGGTGTAAGCGGGATGCTCTAACCGCTGAGCTAACCGCCCACAACATGCTATCCGAAGCGCGTGCGAGCGTCAACCGCGCTCGTTTGCTTGACCTTCTCTAGCGCCGCAAGTAAACTGAGAAAGTAACTTCGGCGCACGATTATTTAAGGAACCAACGGAATGCTGCTTTCGCGCGACTACGTCGGGTACATGTCCAAAGAGGTGGTCAAGCGCCTCGTCGAGCGTCAAATGGTTGAGACAAAAGACGCTGATCCGTTGGCCGAGCGCGTCCGGCAGGTCATGGCCGACGAACTCGGCGTCGAGGATCGCCTGAACGAGGAAGTTCGCGAAATTCTTGCGCAACACGCCGATGAAATGCGCAAAGTTGGCGCCTCCTATCAGGAGATGTACAAAAAAGTGAAAGGCGAGCTTGCCCGTCAGAGGAAGCTGATCCTCCGCTGATGCGACTCAGCCGCGAAAAAACGGTTCAACTCTCCCACCGCATCATCGACGTTCTCGTCACCATTGAAGACTTGGATTTCGTCGAGGACCGCGACACCATCCGCCAGGAAATCGTCACCATTCTTCAGGAATTATTGAAACAGGAAGAGCAGGTGGACGCGGAAGTGCGCGCCAAGATTGGCTCGCAGAAAAAGGAAATCCTCGAAGGCAGCGAGGAGTGGGACATTTTGTACCGTCGCTACTATTCCGAATCGCTCAAGCGCATGGGCGTCGCGGATCTGGCCGAACACCGCCGCTGAGTTTCCTCCGGCTTGCCAGCGACTTATACTTACCGGCACACCAATAAAAAAGGCGACCCTGTGCGGATCGCCTTGTTCGAGCATTTTCCTCGCTTAGGATTTACTAGGGGCGGCGTTTGAGCACTGGCGCGTTGTCATTGCCCTGCTGTCCTTGCTGTTGGCCCTGTGCCTTAGCCCTTTTCTCTCTCTCCGCCTTGGTTTCCAGCGTGGGCGCTCCGCCGTCGCGTGCTTCCTGAAGTTTCTCGCCTGACTGGAGCCGGATCAGCCGCTGCTTCACCATGTCGAATTCCGACGTGTCAACAATGTACTCAGGCCGCGGCGGCAGAATCGTCGCAATCTCGTTCTGCGCGGCAATGATGCGGTCCGGCGTGGGCGGATGCGTGTCGAAAATCTTCGGAATCGTTCCGGGCTGTTTCTTCTCTTCGGCCTCGATTTTTTCAAAGAACTCCACGAACATATTCGGGTCATATCCGGCCTTGTACATGTACTGTATGCCCAGGTAATCGGCCTCGCGTTCCGCGTCGCGACTGAATTTCAAATACGTCATCGGGATGGCCAGATTCAAGCCTTCGTATGCCCCGTATCCCGCCATGGTTCCCGGCAGGGCCATGATCAAGGGGATGGATGCAATCTGCATGATATTCGCCTTCGTCTCGTTGCGTGTCTGATGCCGCGCCGCGACGTGCGCGATTTCATGGGCCATCACTCCGGCAAGCTCCGCCTCGTTATCCGCATGGAGAATCACGCCTGTGTTGACGTAAAAAAATCCGCCCGGCAGCGCGAATGCGTTGATGTGGTCATCGTCGATCACTTTGATCGTGAAAGGCACCTGCGCGTCGGAATTCCGCACGAGGTTCTGCCCAACCTTGTTCACGTACCCGACCACCACCGGGTCGTGGAGCAGCTTCGAGGTCTTTTCCACTTCCTCGGAGAGCTGTTTTCCCAGCGCAATCTCGCGCTGGATGGAATACATGTCCCAGCCGTGGCCCACTTTGCGGTTGCCGATGGCGTTGACGTCGGATTCCGTCCCAGCTTTTACTTTATCGGATTCCTGGGCGTGCGCGGCGGGCGCGGACATGGCGATCGCCAGGAGGAAGGCTGCCAAACCTGCGGAGCTTCTTTTCATTTTCGTGCCCCCTTGGCCTATACCGGAATTATACACCCCTTCCCGGTCGCTGCTGGTCAAATGGTACGATGCCCCACGCCCAAAAAGAGTTTCTTGGCGCTTCCTGCCTGGCCCATGCCACAGGCCAGGATCGCGTATTGCCGCCTAATTCACCGGCAGCGAAGGCCGGAGACGCCGTGGCCAGGGGGGCGGCGCGCGAAGAGCTCGGCCCCTTCGACAGGGTCTGCCGCTTCCGTCACCACGGATAATCAAGGTGGCTCAATTGAATTGGGCAATCGACAGCATGGGACCGGCGAAGGCCGGCCCCCTATGCTGAGGTATGGAACGTGCGGTTCGGCTGAGATCGATTAGGAATTATGGATGTCGATCTTGGCCTGGTGCTTCGCCGTCTTCATTGCGCTCTTCACTTCGGGCTTGTTCATCGTGGGCTTGAGCGCCTGAATCGATGCGCCGAGGCTCAGCGATTTTGGTCCG
>Ga0307373_10001727_pt1 | contig 40678 bp, 29 predicted proteins | sample OX2MG_FD_202534 | JGI IMG/M metagenome (GOLD analysis project Ga0307373, IMG submission 202534) | Soil microbial communities from Risofladan, Vaasa, Finland - OX-2 | ecosystem: Environmental > Terrestrial > Soil > Coastal area > Acid sulfate soil | place: Finland: Risofladan, Vaasa | collected...
GGGTCTATAATTTTAATAGAAATTTGTTATACGGGATTATTACAAACGGCAAACAGTTTATAATTGGGAAATTTTTGAATACAGATGGCACTGACTGGTTGGAAAATGAAGTTTTAATTTATCAATCAATTGACACAATTGATTCTCACTTCATTGAATTTTATGAAACTATTTCAAAAGAGTTTGTAAATCATTATGGTCGTTTTAAATTATTTAGTGAAAGTAATCTAGGCAGGACGATTGTTAAATCAAATAATTTCAAGAAGAAAGATGATGAATTAGTAAGGAACAAAATAAGTCATGAACTAATTCCAATAATCACTGAAGTATTTGAAGAAATCTACAATTTGGAAAACCTTAAAGATGAAAAAATTCTAAAAGAATGTTATGTAAAAAATAATGACATAAAAAAGTACAACTCCGAATTGGGATTCATTTTTTCCGACAATCCTCCCAATTTTGATAGCAGAATAAACCCTGTACAAAATACAGATGCAACTCATAAACAGTTAACTGAACAAATAAGTCAATCAGAAAGTAAATTACCTGACCCGATTATAATTATTGGTAGCACAGGTGCTGGAAAAACTACTTTTATAAAATATTTTTTAGAGGTTGTATTAGATAAAGGAATAAAGAAAAACAGGCCTTTGCTCTATCTCGATTTTAGAAACGAAACTGAATCAACAGTAAAAGACACTAAACGTATTTATCAAAAGTTATTGGACCAACTTTATGAACAATATGCGACTTTAAACTTAAATAATTTTAAAGTACTGTCTATAATCTACAAGACAGAAATTGAATACCAAAAAAAAGGCTTTTGGGAGCATATTAAAGAAGAAGAAAAATTAAATATTAAGATTAGTGAGTTTTTAGAAAAAAAAGCAGAAGACCCCATTTCCCATTTAGCCAAAATCTCAAATTATTTAGTAAAACAAGTTCATAAAAGATTATGTATAGTTATTGATAATGCAGACCAATTGGATGAAGAAATACAAAAGGAAGTTTTTATTCTAGGCCACTCTTTCCATCGTAATCTTAAAGTAATGACATTAATAAGCTTGAGAGAAGGTTATTTTTATAAATTCAAAAACAAACCACCTTTTGATGCATATCATTCGACTGTATTTCACATAACAGCACCGCCATATCGAGAAGTATTGGATAAAAGAATAAAATATGTACTTCAGCATTTTAAATTTCAGGCAATAAAAATAGTTCTTGATAATTATAAGGCTGAATTAGGCGAAGGAAGCTTGAATGCCTTATTTTCAAATTTATATACAGTATTATTTGAACGTTCAAATTCGGAAATTTTGTCTTTTTTAGAGGAAACCTCTTATCCTAATATCAGGAATGGTCTGGAAAAATTTAAATTTTTCTTACTGTCAGGCCATACTAAAACTAATATGTACATGTCATTTGAATATGGAAAGGATGGCAAAAACAATATTCCTATTTGGGAGTTTATAAAATCAGTTGCATTAGAATCAAACTACTATTATCAAACAAATAGAAGTGTATTATTTAACATCTATTATCCTTCGACAAATAATAAGAATCACTTTACAAAAATTCGGCTTTTAGACTATATTATTGACAATAATACTGGGGTCTCCAAAAAAAATAATTTTATTCTGATATCTTCAATTATCAACGATTTTATTAAAGCAGGGTATAATACTGAAGTTATTCTCGAAGAATTAAATCTGCTACATAGCAACGGATTAATCTTTACTAATGATTACGCATCGGACGTTGAAGAACAAACTACGTTGGATTTTTCAAATGAAATCGGTATAACACCAGCAGGCTCTTATTATCTGAAAAATCTTTTAAACACATTTCTTTATTATGACCTTGTGCTTCAAGACACACCAATATACAATGATAAATATTTTGACGAAATAACAGCTGCATTTCCAGAATGTGACGGAGATGGTAATAGAAATTTAAGTGGTAGAGTTAAAACAACAGAACTGTTTATTAACTACTTGCTTGAGCAGGAGAATCTAGACCATAATAGAAAAGAAGGAACTTATGGTATAAAGTGTTTGGACAGGCAAATAATAAAATCATTTAAAGAAAATGGTTTAAAAACAGACTTGCAAAGATTAGAAAACGCTTTAACTAAATTAAGTCAAAACATCGCCTAACATTGGTTGCCAATAGTGGGGCTGGACATTGAAACAATCAACAGCGGTAATTCTGTTGTGCTGTGGTTCGGGGCTTGACGAATAAAGCCCAGCTTTAGTTCTTAATATTTAACTTTATCATCAAAAAGCCAGGCAGCAGTTCCGGGCGGGCGAATATAAAATTCCCCACTATCGGCAATGCCTGCTCGTCGTTGGCTGCTATATTTTGACATACCTTAATTTTAAAAAATGACATGGATAAACTTACTGCGTGACTTAGGAGTTTTTTCAATAATTGCATATGCTATCCAACGCATCATTGACAATTCTTCAAGTCGCAAGCTTGAAACATACAAGCAAGAACTTGACTTCACAATAAGAAGCTATCAATTAACCCTAGATACTGATCTTGAAAGATATAAATCTGAAGCATCGTTACATTTTAATAAACAGACCACTTTACATGAAAGGCGGCTAACAATTATTGACACAATGTATAAAAAACTTGTTGAGCTTGATTTATCAATGAGAGCAATGTCATCAATTGTTCAATTTGTGGTCGAAGATGCAAAAAAGGAAGACGAGGAAAGAGTAAATACTGCTCAAAAAGCATTTCATGATTTTGAAATGTATCTTCTATTAAACAAGCTCTATTTTAATGATTCGACAGTTTCTTTGTTAGAAAATGTCAGAACAGAATATAGATCGGCAAATTGGGATTATTTCGAACCTCGGAGAATGGAATCAATAAGTGGGGGAGAATTAACCAAAGAAGAAAGAAGGGATTCATGGAAAAAAATGATAAATGCGTCTAAGAGGATTAGTGAAGATATTCCAAATATAATTTCACCTTTAAAAATAGAATTTCAAAAACTACTAGGGGTCATTTAAAATACGCCTGCTAACATGAACTGTGTAAAAAAATGCAAGGCTTTTCAAATGAGCTTTTACGAAATAAAAATCTTAAAAATTTATTCATTTACTGCTAAAGTGCCTTCCATACTATGTTTGAAGGCGCTGAGAATTGGATATTTGATTTTTGCTTGCACATCTTGACCACACATTTAATTCTAATCCGCTTCGTTCGTGGATTTACTCCGCTTCGCTTCGCGGATCCACTCACTTTTATTTTAAACTTCTCCCGGGGAAATAAAAATCTTCATTATTTATTGCTTTACTGTAAATGAAAAGACTTTTGAAGAATCATAAAACTTTATAAAGGTTGAGATGGCAATGAACTGATGAATACCAATGATCATTCTTTCCGGTTGCAAGAAGGCAGAACCAAAAGTATCAAATGATGTATTGGTAAGCATTACCAATGAATGCAGGGCAAGAATTTATTTATATAATTACGACACCGGAAGGCAATATTTATCAGATATGTTTGATTGCAGTTACGTTTCCATGATCGCGATAAAAGTAGTGCCGGGAAAATACAAAGTGAAAGCAGAGACCTACCAGGGAAAGACAGTTACCAAAACATTTAAAAAAGGCGTGTACGCACAAACGTTAGATATTGAATTTTGAATTAGGCAGTAACCTTGAGTGTTGCTGCAGGTATGAAATTACAAATTCGTACGCCTGGTTAACTGCTTAAGCTAAATTTATAAATAAAAGTTGATGATATTCACATAGCTAAATTAGTAACGTCAAGCTGGATATGAAGCCAAATTGAAAAATGAAAGTTGAAACACGGCTTCCGTCCGCCCTCATTTTGGCAAATCCATGTAAGGCGTTCGTACTTCTACTCTGTAGGCCTGTGTCGCTACGAATGGCAGGGGGGTGACCCGTGTGTTGGAAAGCAAACTCTTTTGCAAGGTTGGCTTTGTGTCAGGCTTTGTATGCCTTGCAAATGTGCTTGCTTTACCGTGGGCTGTTAGACGGTCGCATAAAAAGAGAAACTAATAATGCAACTCCAACCACTACATCTACTATATTCCAAATTTGTCTACCCAAAGAAATTTTAACCAAAGGTTGAAATAAAATTCCTAAACAAACATAAATGATAGCTTCTGTTTTGCGTCCTTGTACATTCTCCTTATATGCAAGAATGGCAAAGCCAACCAATGCAATAAATCGAACTAGTTGAAAATAACCATAAGGCATATTTAAAAGACATACAAAAAATAAAACACTAAGAATGACTTTTATAATATTTTCAACTATGAAGTTCATTTTTTATTTAATTGAAATTTCTGTTATTTCTAAAGGTCTCATATTTTTTCAATTGTCTTTCAGAAATCGAAGGAGGATTTGTTTTAATTGCTGCCTCCAAATGTGCTTGCTGAATTCTTGTTCTTTCCTTCAAAGCATTACGGGACGCCTCATTCACTAAAAATTTTATATCGCTTGCCACATAAAGGTTTGTAAGTTCTGACAATTTATCAATATCAATATTTTTTTCGGTTGGTCTATCTTGTAAATGAAGTTTGAACATTTCTTTTCTTGCTCTCAAGTCTGGTGGTGCTAAGTAAATTACTTTATCCATTCTTCCAGTTCGCAAAATTGCAGGATCAATTTTTTCCGGACGATTTGTTGCAGCAATAATAAAAATACCATTTTGATGGCACTCTGTCATTTGAGCTAAAAACTCATTTACTTCTGATGCGTAACTCTGACTTAGATTGCCTTCCCTGTTTGGAAGTATTGCATCAACCTCATCAATGAAAATGATTGTCGGGGCTTTTTCTTTTGCATCTTTAAATAATTGTGCAATTTTTTCCTGCGTTCCGTGAACATATATACTTGCGAGGTCAGAAGGTTTCAATTCTACATAGTTGTAATTAATTTCTTCTGCAAATTTTTGGGCAATGAAAGTTTTGCCACAACCTGGCGGACCATACAAAAGCATTCCGTTAGGAATTGAAACTTTGTATTGCTCATAAAGTTCCTTGTCATTCAAGGGCAGAATGATGTCCTGGTAAAGTGTATCCTTCAATTCATTCATTCCTGCAATTAAATCAAAACCCTTCCCCTTTTCTTTCACTTTAAAAGTTGTTGAATGAACTTCCGATTTTTTTACAATCGGATTCCCATTTGCAACTATGGTTTCAAGTTTTGGTTTTGTTTCTGCTTTACCCGTATCATTCAAAGCAGTTAGAAATTCATCTGCGGACTTGTATCTTTCTTCAATATCTTTTGAAAGAGCTTTTAGAATTACATAATCAAGGTACGGCTCGCAACCATCATTGTAAAATGATGGTTTCTTAATTTCTTTTTTGCGAGCAGAAATAACCATCGTAGCTATTTTTTCAGAATTATCGTCTGAGATGGAATCGAAATCGTATTCCCAGGGATGCATCCCTGTAATCAATCTATACAAAACTATCGCAGATGAAAATACATCACTTGTAGGTAAGTAGGTTCCCCAAAAGCATTCTGGTGCGAAGTAAATATACCGCCCAGCTACATCTGGTAAATGAGAAAGCTGGTCAACAGATTGTGCTAATCCAAAATCAGAAAGCATTGCTACTGGTTTTTCTTTTTCATAAGACAACAGAATGTTGTCCGTGTTTATGTCCCTATGAATAATAGGAGGGCTTTGTTCCTGAACAAACTTTAGACCTGTGAGCAAATCATTTTGAATTGACAACGCAACAGGTATTGGTAATTGGATTTTTCTTTTTAGAAGCTGAGTTAATGTTTCACCTGATATAAACCCCATAGTAATAAAGAAGAATTTTTTTTCTCCTTTTAGAAAAGAGTTTGTTTCAAAAACCCTGACGATATTGGGGTGAGTGAGTTTAGTTAGAATTTTAGCTTCACGAGTTACTATTTCAAGGTCAGTCTTATTTACATATTCTTCTTTGAAAACTTTTAATACCTGAATGCCTAAATATTTATGCTTAACCCTATAAACCTCCCCAAAGGCACCCTGCCCAATAAAGAACTGGACTTCATAAGTATCATTTATTATTTCTCCTTTTGAGAGCAAAAAAGTTGCAACAGATGCCATTATAATTTTCCTGCTTTTTTTATCAGTACCTTGTTAATATTTCATCATCAATTCCAATAACCGGAGGAGGTGTTCCATCGGGTTGCTCATCCCAAATCTCTCTTATTTTATTTTGCAGTTTCGGAACCGTCATACTATTGGTAATAATACTCTTTGCTTCCTCAATCAACCTCTTTGCATTGGTTCTGTTTTTCCAAGCACAATCACCAAAATGTTCATCATAATATTTTATAGTTCCAATAAGGTAGCCGGGTTGTTGCCAGTTAATTTGAAAAATAATTCTTCGCACTTCAAGAGTTAAATCTTTTGCCATCCTCACATTCATTTCTCTGATTATTTTTTTTGAGGTCAGTTGAATTTGAGAAACGACCTGAGAATTTTTATCATCACCATAACGCTGATTTGCGATTAATAAACCTTCAATTGCTTCGTTCAATTCTATCTCAACATTATCCCATTCACTTTCCAATTCTAAATTATCAATTTCCTTTAACTCATTTCTCAATCTTTCTTTAACTTTTGTCTTGGTATTATAATCAGTTCTTCCATTCTCTAATATTTCATTCAACTCATCCAATTCTTTTTTTCTTTTTTCTATCTCTGATAAATCTACTGTTGTTGATTCATTTTCAATTTTAGAAAGTTGTTCTTTAGCGTTTTTAATTTCTGTTTCCAATTCAACTGCATCATATTCTGGTTGAATATCGGCTCCAATATTTCTTTCTATAGTTTCATCAATGTCTGTAAAATATGCTTTAAAAGAAATTCTCCTTGATTTATCTACTTCAATCGTGATTTCGACTTCACTTTCTTTAGGTAGAAACTTTGGCAAATCTTCTCCAGTGATATTTACAAATCCAGCAACTTCATTATAAAATGCTTTTGTGTTTGGTTCACCTTCATAAATCGCAATTCTGATTTTATCCTGAGCATTACCTGGTCTAATATCCTTTTGGGTTCTGTACTTACTTTTCCCTTTTGCAGGTAAGCTTTTCCCCTTTTCTAATCCAGGAATAATATCCAATGGTTTTATTAAACTTGAACTTGCATCAAAAACCTCAATACCTAAAGAGTATGGAAGTGTGGCATTGGGAGCTGTGATTCCTTGTATGATATTAAATGAAGCTGGCTCGCAGGGAGAAGGATTTCCTTTTTCATCAAAGATTGTTATTTCAAAACCATTAGATTTCCCTTCTGTTAAAAGCAAAGTAATTATTTCAGCATCACCAGTAATTTCAACTTTGCCACTTGACCAACCTTTATCTTTTCTTCTTATCTCTGTATAAATCTTTGATGGTATTTCTCCTTTCGATTGTGTTCTGTCGATCTTGATACCTAAATTTTCTTCTGTTTCTACGGTTGTTGGAGGATACATTAGTATCAATTGAATTTTTTCCTTGTCTCTTTTCTGTAGTGTAGAAGGAATATCTTTTGTTGAGGCATACAAAGCCGCACCTACAGCTACTGAAGTCATTGGGTCAGCGCTTGTATCAATCTTTGTATTTAGTTGCTCTTTAAGCATCCTGCGAAGTGTTTGCGAAAGAGTGGGACCACCCACTAATAGCACCATTTCCAAATCAGATGTTTTTAGATTATTCCTTTCTACAACTTTCTTTGTAATTTCTATGGCTCTTTGAAAAACAGAAGCAATTGCTTTTTCAAAATCTTCCAAACTCATTTTAATAACAAAATCTATCTCCGTACCTTCCTCATCTTCGCCAAGAGAATTATCGGTTGAAATATCAGCAGATGTTTTAGAAGGTGATGAGATAGTTATTTTAGCTTCTTCAGCCATATACTTTAATGCTTCTCGCAGAGCCTTTTTACCGTATTCGTCAGACAAAATTTTATCTATTTTAAAATTCTCTCTTAGGTAAGGAATAATAATATTATCAACGACTGCATAATCTATATCCTTTCCGCCTAAATGATTGTCCCCTTCAGTATCTATAACTTTCATAATGCCTTCGTCAACTTTCATTAAAGCAGCATCAAAAGTTCCACCACCAAAGTCAAATACTAACCAATAACCATGAACACTTTTTCCACTTACGCCATAGGCAATAGATGCTGCAATTGGCTCTTGTAGTAATTCGCAATGTTTAAAACCAGCTAACTCTGCTGCTTTTTGTGTTGCATCAATCTGATTGTTTCTGAACTTCGCAGGAACGGTTATAACTGCTGATAAGATATCTTCATCACGAACATAACTTTTTAATTCTTTCAAAACTTCTGATGAAAGCTCTTCTGAACTAAATGAGTGACCTATACTTGCACTGGTATAGGTTTTATCCTGCCCCATTGTTCTTTTGAACTCCATGAATGTATTGAAATTGAAGTTTGAGTTTCCGTTTATTGAAAACTCCTTAAATGCTTCAAGGTTTTCTCTAGTGTATAAAGAATATGCTTTATCCCCGACCATAATTGTGCTTTTGCGAAAATTCACGCAAGACGGAGTTGTATCTTTTTGAAGTGAATCACTTTTAAAAATTTTCACCTCTCCATTTTCCATTCGTGCTATTGCAGAATTGGTAGTGCCTAAATCAATACCATAATCAATTTTTGTCCTTTCCATTTTTGTTCTCTAATTTTTAAAATGATTTACCAACTTCAACTTTTGCGTGTTGAATAATTATTCCTTTATATTTTATCTGAGGTTTTAAAACATCAGTGATAATTTCTTCTCCTTTTTGAAGTTCAGGTTTATCTACAAATCTCGCTTCAATATTTAAACCGGGGTTAAATTTTAATCCTAACAAGTCTTCAATTTCATAGCCGCTATCGTTGAATTCTTCCTCTAATCTTTGAAGTGAATTTGTTAATGCACTTAATCCCTTTACATCTTGTGGCATATTTTCAATTCGTTTTCTCATTCGATGAATTTCTTCACCAACTTTCAAAGGTAGCCTATGGTTTACTTCGGCAGTATCTTTTATTTTTCTTTCTTCGTTCAAAATGCTTAATTGAGATTGCAAAATCTCAACAAGTTTTGAATCAAGCTTTATGGCTTCGTTCTGTAATGTTTCATTAGTCTTGGCAATTTGTGCATCTAAATTTCTTGTGTTTGATGATAGCTTATTCCTAAGAACAAAGAATACAATTAAACTTAATAATGCACCTGCTAATATTGCAATAATCCAGTAAAGTGTCCTGTTGGTAATGGTTTGGTTTATGTCCTGAATCTGACTTTGGGTTTGTCTGTTTGAAGATGAAACATTCTTTACAGTTATGTGCAATGAATCTGCAATCTGCTGAATGTTTGAGTTCGTAACTGAAAGTTGCGAAGTGATATTATCAATTTGTTTTCTCTGAATTGAGTTTGTCTGCTGTAAATCAGAATTGCTTTTTTCAAGCGTTTTTATTTTGTCTGTGAGCTTTGAAACTGCCGAATGAAATTCCGACTTTGTCAGAATTGAATCAGGTGTTTGTGCAACTAAGTTAACACAAACCGTAAGAAGCAATAATGTCAATAGATTTTTTTTCATTGTCCCATTTTTTATGCAGATGGTTTTGAAAATTTCCATCCCCCTATTATTTTTTTATGTAGTTCAGGATATTTGCTGATAGTTGATTGACTTGTATCTTTAATAATAGATTTAGATAATTCCTGGCTTTTAAGCCCTTCTTTAATGAACCATCCAATAGCACCTCCTACAACCAAACCAAGAAACCAGTATTCTCCACCTTCACTTATCAGAGCGGCAATTACGCAACCTACGATTGCACCCCCAATTGGTATTAAAGTGAATTTATTTGAAGTCTTGTCATGATAATCTTTGCATTTGCTACATCTTGGAATAGCTATAGGAACATAAGAAAACTCAACTCTCCTTGGAAAGTAGCTGCGGTATGTTTCTTTATAAATTGTGATTTCAAATTTACTCGAAATACTTGGGGGATTTTTACCGCAGAACCAGCAGTGATAGAAATGTTTATCTTTTATCAACTCTTTACAGGATTCCAAATTTTCTTTTACTCTTTCTTTTACTCGTTGTGAAACAGCTATGCTTAACGCGTATTCATATTCCTGCACAAATCTTTCCTCACTTTCGATTGCATTAGGATAATCAATTTCTCCCTTTTCTGTCTTTCTTACATTAAAAGAGTCAATGCCACATTGCATAATGGCAAGTGACAATTTATCTGCTATTATCTGATATTGAAAATCACTTTCGTCTAAAATATTCTTCAAATGAAGAATATCTGTTTTTGTATTACTAACAAGAGCTTGTCCTGTATCAATTGCAGTTTTTGGATCATTTCTTCTTGCAGTTTGTGCTTTCTCAATTTCTTGATCAATGTTCTGAATTTGCTTTGCAACAAATCTGTTATTGAGAATGTGTTTTGCCTCAATTGGGAACGTAGCAAATGAATTAATAAGTTTATTTATCGGAATTCCATCTTCTTTATCAATAAATGGCTTTACAGATTCAAGAATGTCATTGATGTAAAAGTGAAGAGTCTTTTCAGGTTTGTAATTGTATTTATCGTCTACAATAAGTTTAGAAAATTCCTCTATATTTCCGTTGGCGAAAATATATTTTGCTAGCGCAATTCCTTTCTCAAAATGATTGATTTTAAAAGTTCCCTTTGTTGATGCTAGTGAAAGACTTAAATAAAGTGTAGAAAGATTTTTTATGTTGCTTAAATTCTTTAAAGAAACAATCAGTCCTTCGCCATAAATTTCATCTTCTATTAGTTTACAAAATTTTAAGTTCCTGAATGAAACTTTTTGATTTTTGGTCACTTTAAATCCAAAATACTCCCCAAAAAAAGGCTCAGCTTCCCAATTGTTAACATGTTCGTCATTAATAAAAAACTTGAGCGTATTCTCAATTTTTTCAATTCTAAGCTTGTTTGTACCCCACTTATTGAAATTCTTATTCTCTGTCCAATCAATATATTTAGTGTACGTCCAGTCATCATATTTTCCATACATATAACTACCACTACCGGCAATGCCGAAATAATAGTAACTACCTTTTGCTCTACCGAAAACGATACCATAACTAAAAGTGTCAACTCCATCCATCCATTTTACATTACATTCTATTGACCAATTATCTTCAAAATTTAGTTCATAAAATGCAGTGGGTATCGAATAATTTTCCTCTTTCTTTCTTTCAACAAAATATTGATCTCCATCCTTTTTAAGAATATGATCTTCATCGGCTATATCATTAAATTGGGTAGATGAGGCTATTAGGTTTTCATTTAAAACAATTGGTTTGTAAATTTTATGTTTGTTTGTAAACGCGACTTTTTCCCAAATGTCAATAGCTTTATCCGTGTTTCCTTCTTTTAAAACTTCAAGAGCCAATTCATCTGCACTATTATTTTCCCAAAACCAAAAAAGTGAATAGAGTAATTTGGCATCATCCTGTTCAATTTGTTTTTTGGCTTCTTCAATTGTAAACTTTGTTCGGTTAACAGGAGTGAGAAAAGGGTAATCGTTATCAGACAATTTTGTTTTTCCCATCTCTGCATAAGTCGCAAGTGTATTGAATTGCCGAGCAATTTCTTTTTCATTTGCTGTTATTGGTAAGCCAAGTATTCTGTATGGGTTATTATTAATGAGATTCATTTAGTTTTAGTCTCTAATAGATTATTTATATCTCGTGATAATATAAAATTGTCAAGTATAACCTTGGTTACTTTGTAAATTTTGAGTGCCGATGTTTGGGATTATTCCCGAGCTGATGCCCGATAGCTAATTGAACCCGGCACAATTGTCAAAGTACGTTTTTCTTTAGGATTTAAAGAATATATTTCAGAATTTAATGTAAGAGTCTTCTCCCTGATTCGTGGCTGCACGAATCATTTCTTAAACTTCCCCCTCCCTCACGTTGGTGGATTTACTTCGCTTCGCTCCGTGGATCCACGAATTTTTATTTTAACCTTTTTCAGGGAAATAAAAATCTCCATTATTTGTTCGTTTACTTTCAAGCCTGGCAAATCTCCTAACGTCGATTCGCAAGGCTTTTCAAATGAGCTTTTACAAAATAAAGATCTTCCAAATTTATTAGTTTGCTGCCCTTCGTTCCGCTTCGCTAAACGCTCATTCATTCCGCTTCGCTCCATTCATTTCGCGCTGCTTCGCAGAACTTCCAAATGCTTCAAAGTTTTACAGGAAAAAATAAAAAAGTCAGATAATTGTTCGTTTACTATCCCAGTCAGAGGAACAACTCTAAAAGATAGAATGCTCGGCAATACATCTTCAATAGACCCCTGGAAACAACATTATCCGATTGCTCTGCTTAGAGCAAAACATCATTTTGAAACAAACGCTATTAAGGAAGCTGTTAATGAGCTAAGGAAAATTGTACTGGAGTTTATACATCCTGCAATAGAGTATCACAAAATGCAAACGTTAGAAAAAGAGATAGCAGATGACTATTCTTTTAACGGCAAATTGTATAGTTCTCTTTTCAAAATACCTTCTACAAGTTTGTCAATTCAAGACTGGACAAACCAGTGCGTTCAAACTCTAAACAATCATTTTGGAATTGAAACAACTCCGGCTTTTGAGTTTAAACAGAAAATCAATGGTTACAAAATGGCCGATCTTAAACAACAGTGTGTAGATCTATATTTTAATAAGCCTGCCAGTACACGACATAATATTCCGATAACAACAATTCACCAAATTAAAGGTGCCACATTAGATGCTATCCTATATTTTTTTGATGAAAGCAGTATAGGCGAGAGTGTACCTTCAACGACTTTAAACAATCTGCATCTTTCCCTACTGAAAAGCAACGAATGATTTACGTAGCATGTTCAAGACCAAAACAATTATTAGCGTTAGCTTTTCCAGAAAAAATCACTGATACCCAATTAAAGCAAAAATTTGGAAACGACATTGAGATAATATTGCTATAGGAAAGCAAAACATATCTTGGAAATCTTCGTAGAAAATATTCAAATTAGACCTCCACTTCTTGTTCGATTGCTGTTTCGATTTGTGCTTCTGCCATCACATTATAAACATTCAATTCCCTACCTGCTGCTTCAAAAGAAACGCAGAGAGAATAGGATACATCATGTTCAGGGTTTTTATCCCATCCTGCATGTCCAATCACTGCGATACTAAACTCTTCTGCAAATTCATGTGGCTCAATAACTGCCCAACTCTTTTGCACAGTTGAATTATTCCTGTTAATCCCATTGTTAGCCCAAGCTGGATTTTCCCTTAAACACCATCTTATAGAATTAAGGCCTTCTTCTATTGCACCAGTTTCAATAACTTCATCATCTAATTCCAGATATTCAATAGTCCTATTTCTGAAGCTGGCAAAACTTTCGTTATACTTTGAGGATTGCCATTCGAGCCAGTTTGAAAGATATGAATGTGAGCCTCTTCTGGTGAGCCTTGTTTTCGCAGTGAATGAAAGAGTAACTTCTACTAAAATCTGAAAATCTCTTCCTTCTCCTCTTAATTCTGTCGGTATATTTAAGCGATAAATATCCGCATTTTTTGTCCTTATTGTCCCATCTTGAATAAAGGTTACCCTATTAGCAGTATTGTTCAATGCCCTGTTTAAATCAGGAACACCATAACCGTAATGTCTTATATCATTTAAAGTAGGGTTATTAAAACAATGATTAGGGAGTCTTGCGCTTTGAATAATTAACGCTCTATACATTTGAGCAGTTTCATTTGGATGTTCAGCTTGTAGGCGAGAAACTATATAACTTACTTTTGGGGTACTATACGATGTTCCGTATGAATCCTTGCCTACGGCATTAGCACCATGAATTGTAGAATTAACTAATTCAGGGCAAAGCTGTCCTTCAACTCTCAGTTCATTTGAATTTTTATTTTTTAATAAATCTCCACCAAACTCAACAACATCAGGCTTTATATTTCCCCACATACCAAGTCCTGTTCTCGAAAAAGGAGACACGAAATTATTTCCAGCTAATGATTTATAATTATCATCTTCAAAGTTGGCTATAGAAATCGAACCAACAGTGATGGCGAAATAACTTACACCTGGATTTGCAATTTGGGAAGTATTATCATTCAGATAGTCAGGATATGGTTTCCCTGAAGCCATATGTTCTATAATTCCAGGATTAGTAGCAACAGTAGAACTTTCAAATAAATTACCTGCCGCTACAATAAAAAGTATATCTTTTTCGTGTGTTAGCTTGTCTATTGATGCCGCTAATGCGGGCATGTGCGTTCCTATATATGCCGAATCTTCCGCTACGGATAAATTAAATATTCTTGTTTCAGGATAATCTGTTACAATCTGTTGCAGTAACGCTGGTATAAATCTATTGTCGCTTATCCGATTGTTATTATCCAAAATACGAGCATTTTGAATAAAACTTTCTAATTGATATTGACCATTTTTTGGAATTTCATACGGATATAAAACAGCACCGGCAACCTTGGTTCCATGACCGCTCCGTCTTACGTAGTCAGCCGTAGATGCGTCGCCCTCAACATATGACCGAGAATTTACACTGTCAATCGCAAGAGATAATAATCTATGGTTTTCCTGAATGCCACTATCAATAACACAAACTTTCGGAGAAGTTTCTTCAGGTGCTATAATCTCCAATTGGTAATCATCATCTAAAAGCGTACTTATGCTTTCAATGTTATAAGTAGCACTTAATTTGACTTCAAATAGATATTGATAAGTAAATACAATATCTCTTAATCCATTTCCATTTATAGATAACTTAAAATAGATAGCATCAGTTTGGTTATCCCAAATTTCCTGTAATGTCCCGCCATAAATTTGTACATAGCGTTCGATCTCGGTTTCTCTCAAAATTTGCTTTTCATCTCTTTCAATTTGCAACGCTCTTTCATGGGCAGTATATTCCTCTACTTTTTGCAAGTACCTTTCCTCTGAATCAAAATCGGTTCTGTTAGGATATAGTTTCTTATTTGGCACATAGCAGGAAACACCTAATTCAATTGTATAAACAGTGTCAACTTCAAGGTTATCCCAAATAGTACCTAAATCGCCTTTTAATAGTTGTGCTACACGCCAGCTATCATCAGTAACAAACTCCCAAATTTTTGCGGCTGTATCTTTATACCGCCCTTCATCATTTAAAAATTGGTTTATATTTTCCTGAAACCCTTGTAATCCATCAAGGGAAGCACCAATAATATATCCATCTCGCTCTTCAGAAATAACTTCAATTCCCCAGTTTATCAAAGAATCAATATTGAATGCTGAAGTGTCAATTTTTAGAAATACAGGAATATCGTTAGTATTTGGAAGTTCAATTCCTTCTTCTTGCTTTTGAGCTTTTAACTCGTTCCATCTCTCAATGAGAGCATTTGCAGATCCTCCAAGATACTGACCATGCTGTTGTCTGTTTTCTCTATTGTTTACAGTTCTTTCGTTAGGTACAGTACGTGGCCTTCTGTTAGATGGTTTTATAACGCCATCCACTTTAAAAGGCAATTTTAAGTGAGGGAAATCAGGCATGGAGCTATTTTGTGTATAGAAGATTTTCAGTTAACGACCTTTCCACATGCTCCTGCTTTAATATTTTTTCATTTCCGATAACAGTAAGTTTTGCCGCATCATTGACAATTTTAACAACAAGTGCAGCACTATAGCCTGTCATTTTTTCAGCAATCAAGTTCCAGTTAATATCTTTTGACTTTTCAATAGAAGACAAAGTCATTTTAATAAGACGAAGTATTTCCTCTTTACTTGGTTTAGGGATTTCAATAATATCATCAAACCTTCTGAAAAGTGCTTTATCAAGTGCGTTCTCTAAATTTGTGGTTGCGATTAATAAGCCTTTAGAATTATATTCTTCTAATAGGCTCAATAATACATTCACGATCCTATGCATTTCGCCTACATCCTGCGAATTGCTTCTTGTCTTACCAACAATATCAAACTCATCAAAAAGTAAAACGCAAGGATAGTCTTTGATACCCTCAAATAATTTCGTAAGATTAGCTGCCGTTTCACCCAAGAAGGAAGAAATAATAACATCAAATTTCACTTTAAGAAAAGGCAAACCTAAATTCCATGCAATCCTTTCAGCACTCATGCTTTTTCCACAACCAGGACCTCCGTATAAAAGAATTTTCTGTTTATATTTTAAACCATGATGTGCTAAACGTTCTTTTGCAGCAAATTCTTTCTCTATTCTTCTTATCTTTTCTTCCGTTTCATTAGGAAGCACCATTTCATGTCTCAGTTCATCACGTTCTATTAGTGCAGCTAAAGGGAAGTTATGCCTCTTATCTGTAGGGATAGTAATTCCTTGCGGAAGCATTTTTCGTAGCTCGCCTCTAAAAAGTTGAGTTGAGTTGACATTCTTATCCAATATTGATTTCAACTTTTCTGCAAGCTTACCATGACCTTTCTTGTTTTCGTCTTCAATAATTAAATTGGCAACGCTAACAATATCATCGCTTTTTTCTCCATCAATGGAGCGAAACAATCTTAGTAATAGGTCTTGATTCATTTTATTATTAGGTGTTGCGTATTTAGCCGAAATATAAAAAATTATGTTAGTCTAACGAATTTATTCCATCCAGTTCCTAATTACTTAGAAACCTGAATTTCATTATTATTATTCTCAAACTCCAGTTTGAGGGTAATTTTAGTATCTAATGCCTGCATTAACTTAAAAAACGTTCCCATACGTATTGATGTAAGGCTATTTTCTATTTTGGAAATATTGCTTTTATTTATACCAAGCTGGTCAGCTAAACTTTCCTGAGTGATTTGTTGCCTTTCCCTAGCTTGTTTAATGATCTTTCCTATGAGTTCTTCTTTAAATTCTGTCTCTACAGCATCCTCTTCTGAAAGATTATTGTTTACATTCCTCAGAGATAGAACCTTTAAAGAAGCCCGTGATTGTCGTATTTTCATGTTCTCAGAAGTTATTTCCCTCCCCAACTCGTCAACAAGGGGTATGATTAGCAATCCCTCGCAAAGCTACTAAAAATTAAAGAAGTTGCATTATTACGCAACTTACTTTTCCTACAATTGTCGGGCTAATGAAAAGAAAGAACTATTGTGCCAAATTGATTGTTAAACAATTCAATAATTGATTGAATGTACTCTACAATCAGCAAACCACATAAAGGACCTCTATTTCAATAGCTTATGCTATTTTGAGGCTATCTAAGAAGGATAGGAATCGTATCAAGTGTTCGATTGGAGTCCCTTCCAGCTCGCTTTTTTTTAAAGTTAAAGGGACAGATACTGATAAATACTTTCTTTTACTTGTGTCTGTCCCTTTTAGGATTTAACTCATTATTTAAATTCTATACCTTATATTTTTACATAACAAATTAGGATTTCATCAATAATTAAGACATATAATGGAAACAAGCATTTCCCAAGAAATATTATTAATCCATCTTCTACATTTTTCACATTCATTAAAATGTTATCCAGAAAAATATATTCCTTTAATCTTTCAAGACAATATAACTCCTCCTTTACATCATGCTTATGTTTGCCCCCTTTGCCTTAAAAAGGCCATTATAGTTGACCAAACAGGTTTGTATATGACTGCTGAATTTTCACTTGACCATTTTCCACCTGAAAGCTCAGGGGGGAAATTAAAAATTTTAGTTTGTAAAAAATGTAATAATGAAGCAGGAACTCTTTACGATTATTCTATCAAGCAAAAACTTCAATACATTAGTTTCGATAGAAAGATACCTTCATCTTCTTTAACGGCAAAATCCGAAATAACAAATGTCAAAGGATGGTATCACAGTAACTTAAATGTAAGGGAAGACGGCGAAATTGAAATAAGTTTTAAGCCTAACCCAAAAAAGAAATTTCCATTATTGGATAGTTGGATTGACAAATCCAAGGATGACTTGAATTGGAAAGCTAATTTGACATTTAGAACTCCTGACGATGAAAAAGTTTCCAAAGCACTGTTAAAGGCGGCATATCTTTACTGTTTTATAAATTGGGGATATGAATTCGTTTACTCTGCTCATGGTGAATTAATTAGAAATGTACTCAGCGATAGCGCAAAGTATCCTATAACCGTTCCTTCATTCTGGTTAGACAATGACGTAAAACGAGAAGAGACTTTTACAATTCCAATTGGACTTTGTTTTATCCAAAGACCTATGGCTTGGCAGTCATTTGTTATTAATCTGCCTTTGACTTCAAAGGATACAGGTTATAATTGTACAGTTTCGATTCTAATTCCAAACTCAACTGAAAAAGGAATAGAAGATTTAATTAAAATTCAAAAATTGCTTGACAGTAAGCCAGAATGTGAAGTTTCATTTGTACCATTAAAGAATTTTCTGGAGGAAAAAATTTATGATGGATATACTAAAACATGGGAAAGTGTTAAAAAAGAATTTGGATAATGATTACATCGGACAACAAGGTTTGACAAAAGGCTGGCTGAAGGAATATCATTGAGCTAAGAATTGGTATCAGTACGGATAGGAATCGGGATTCCAGCAGACGTACAAATATCCGCTTTTTGTAATTATCTTCATCATCTGTTTCAATCGGCTTCAGTTGCCGGATGGACAGTTATAAAATACCGACTCTGTGGCCTTAAACGTTCACATCCCTCCCGCCTTGCACACCATCCCCTCACCAAACCTTTTCTTCACACTATCAATCGCCTGATAAAGTTTGATCATTTCGTGAGTGTCCTCAAACAAATGAATCTGGTAATTCCCCGGGATTAAATTCGTAAACCGGATGCCCAACATCCTGATCAACATACGCCGGTCATACAATTTTTCAAATAATTCTTTTGCCGTCTTAAATAAAGTATGATCCGCATTGGTATAAGAAATAGATTGCTGTTTGGTAAAAGTTTCAAAATTGGAATACCTGAGCTTAACCGTAACACAACCGGTCAGTTTATTTTGTTTACGCAATTCAAAAGCAATCCGTTCCGTCATTCGGATCATTTCAGCGCGCATAAAATTCATGTCAATAGTGTCTTGTCCAAAAGTGTTTTCCGTTGAGATAGATTTTTGTTCATGATAGGTCACCACCGGCGTATCATCAATACCATTTGCGCGCCGCCAAAGTTCTGATCCATTTTTCCCTAATAGATTTTGCATCATTTCTAGAGGAATATCACTTAATACTTTTACGGTTTCTACACCCATTTTTAAAAGTAAAATAGCCGTCTGCTTTCCAATGCCTGGTATTTTTGCAATGCTCAGCGGAGCCAGAAAAGATTTCTCATTTCCAAAAGGAATTTCAATTTGTCCATTGGGTTTTACCTCATTAGTCGCTACTTTTCCAATCAGTTTATTGCTGGCAAGTCCATACGAAATGGGCAGTCCACTTTCTTTTACAACCTTTCTTTTTAATTCATTAGTAAATTTTAAGCAACCAAAATATTTATCCATTCCGGTCATGTCCACATAAAATTCATCAATGGATGATTTTTCAAAAAGCGGAACGGTATCTTTTATAATGTCTGTTACTAACCCTGAATACTTGCTGTATTGTTCCATATCTCCGCGCACTATAATTGCATGAGAACATAGTCGTCGCGCGACTTTCATTGGCATCGCACTGTGAATACCAAACTTTCGGGCTTCATAACTGCACGATGCCACTACGCCGCGATCACCGGTTCCTCCAATCAAGACTGGTTTCCCAATCAACTTTGGATTGCGCAATTGTTCCACGGAAACATAAAATGAGTCCAAATCCAAATGAGCAATATGTCGCTGATTATTTAATAGCATAATTCGAAATCCTTTATTAATTCCTTATAACCAAAAATGTAGAATTCCTCAATTTTTATTGCATCCTCCTTGGGTTTAGGGGGCTACAAATCCGCATACTTTCTCTCTTTATATCCCACCTTCTCCAACTTGTTTACCTCAATACTAAATACGCCAAAATCTGATACCACTTTCCCGGTTATTTTATAAAAGCCTCTGCCCTTTATTCCATAATACCGGAGTGAATCCGGAAAGTGTACTGTATCTATCCAGTCTAAATTCATATCCAGAAAAGTACAAAAAGCCATTCTTTCTCCTTTTACTGTAGTCACACTTTTATGGTCTATAAAATAACCAAGGGCCGTAACTACTTTGCCACAATTATTACCAAGGTCTTTTGCCAGCGTATAGTCATGCCCATTATCATTCACCATCTCAAATGGATTGCACATCGGGAAATCCAGCAATTCAGTTTCATCATACAGATCATCTATCCGGTTATCCGGCAATTCCGGTAATGCGAAATGCATAGGTTCTTCTTCAAACATGGGCTGGCCAATAATTGCATGGGCCTTATTTTTTTTCTGTAAAAAATTAGCCTCCCATAATAATTTCTTTTTCGACTTTCCGGTAAACCGGAATGCGCCAATGCTGATCAGCATATTCAGTTGTTCTTTAGTAATATCAGTACGCTCAATAAAATCCTGTAAATGAAAATAATTCCCCGCTCTTTTTCTTTCGGTAATTATCTTCTCCGCCATTTCCTGCTGCAGCGATTTGATGTGAACAAAACCGGTATAGATATCATTGCCTTTAATATTGGTATAGTATTCACTTTCATTGACATCGGGAAGATGGATCGTAGCGCCTGTTTTCCGAAGCTCTGAGAAATACAATTCCGTACTGTAAAAACCTCCAAAGTTGTTGATCACGGCAACCATAAATTCCTTTGGGTAGTAAGTTTTTAAAAACAAACTTTGGTAACTCTCTACTGCAAAGGAAGCTGAATGTGCTTTCGAAAAACTATAACCTCCAAAACTTTCAATCTGACGCCACACTTCAGCAGTAATAGCATCGGGGTAATTTCTTTCTTTGCAATTCAAAAACCATTTCTCTTGAATCCGCAACATCTCCTGGTTGCCACGGTATTTACCACTCATGGCCCGTCGTAAAATATCTGCCTCACCCATGTCCAATCCGGCAAAATGGTGGGCCACTTTTATAACATCTTCCTGGAATACCATTACGCCAAAGGTTTCCTGCAATAATTCTTTCATTACGGGATCGATATAATCAATATTTTCAGGATCATGGTAACGTTCAATATAGGCTCGCATCATTCCGCTGCTGGCCACACCCGGACGAATGATAGAACTTGCCGCAACCAAAGTGATATAATCACTGCATTTTAATTTCAGCAGCAATTGCCGCATTGCAGGAGATTCTATATAAAAGCAACCTATTGTTTGTACAGTTCGTATTTGTTCCCTTACTCTTGCATCATTTTTAAATTTCTTGAAATCGTGGATGTTTAAATCAACACCCTGATTTTCTTTTATCAGGCGTAAACTTTCTTTGATGTGACCAAGTCCACGCTGGCTTAAAATATCCAATTTATACAAGCCTACATTTTCTGCAACAAACATATCCATCTGCACCGTAGGAAAGCCTTTTGGCGGCATAAATACGGTTGCATATTGGTAAATACTTTCTTCCGAAATCAACATGCCGCCGGGATGAATCGACAAATGATTGGGGAAATTTTCTATCAGTTTTCCATAGCGCAAAATCTGCTGCTGTATTTTATCATCAGGATTGCCACCTGCGGCCAACTGGTCTATTTCTTCTTTGGGCAATCCAAAAACTTTTCCTAATTCCCTTACTACTGCCCGGTATTGAAAAGTAGAATACATGCCTAATAAAGCGACCTGCTTTTTACCATAGCGTTTAAAAACATAGTCAATCACTTCATCCCTGTCGAGCCAGCTAAAATCAATATCAAAGTCTGGTGGTGAAGTACGGTGTGGATTCAAAAAACGTTCAAAATATAGATCTAGTTCTATCGGGTCCACATCTGTTATTTGCAAGCAAAACGCCACAATGGAGTTGGCACCACTGCCACGGCCAACATGATAAAAGCCTCTCGATTGTGCATAGCGAATAATATCCCAGGTAATAAGGAAGTAAGCATTAAATCCTAACTCATCAATAATCTTTAATTCTTTCGTTACTCTGTCGGCAGCTATTTTATTTTTTCCGTAGCGGAAGGCAAAACCATCAGCGGTCAATTTCTTTAATAATATCCTGTCGTCTTCTTTTGTACTGCTGAATATCCTTTTGTTTTTATCCGTTTTAAAATCCATTTCAATATGGCAACTGTCAATCAGTTTGTACGTATTGGTTACGATAAAAGGATATTGTCTGAAGGCATCCAGCAATTTATCCGGTGGCACAAAATATTCATCCGGGCTGCATTCATCGGCTTTGGATAATTTGGAAAGCAACACATTTTTATCAATGGCTCTTAGCAAGCGGTGAACATTGAAGTAAGTCTTATTTTGAAAAGTAACCGGCTGCCGGATGATCCATTTATCAGCTGTAGTTTTTAAATCAATGCTGAACAGTTTATTTACCTCGGACGGCAGCACACCAATTTTTTCATTTCCAAATAATTGCCCCGGTTCTTTACTGCCTAAAGGATAAATAACAAAGCCATCCCATGTATCTGTAAAAAATGGCTCTTCCAATGCTAAAACAGGGAAGGGCTTGTCTTCCTGAAAATGTTGTGACAGAAATTCATTAATCCATAACAGCCCTTTGTTGTTGGCCGCAATTAAAATATATAACAATTGCCCTTCATTGCGAACCTCCGCACCTGTAATAGGTTTTATGCCCTCCTCCCGGCAATATTTTACAAAGTCCCATATATCACAAGTAGAGTTGATATTGGTTAATGCCAGGGCTGTTACGCCATTGTCCACAGCGGCTTTTACCAGTTCTTTGCTTGAAAAAGTGCCGTAGCGGAAGCTGAAATATGTTTTACAATTGAGGTACATTCCTTAGTTTAGAAATGCTAAGGTAGGGAGTAATACTAAAATATTTAGTATTTTGTTCTGTAAGAAGGGAATGAAAATTAAAAAACATCCATTTGGTTGACCAAACTGTTGAATTATCGAATCAAAAAGAATTCCAGAAATTCTTCGCCTTTATTAGGCAAGCCTTTCTGCGAAAGGAATAAGTCCCATTTTACTAAACCATTAAAATATATGCTAAACAAAACCTGCTTTTAATCGAACAATGATTTTTGAGATTCACTACAGGATAAAAGAAAAGCATTTCTCCATCGTTACCAACCCAATACCAGGATCATTAATCAGGGCAATCATCCATTTATTGTGGCAGGTTTTAAATTATGCCGAATTAATGTTTTAAATATAATATTTGAAAAGACGCATTCTTGTTAAATTGTAAAGTTCAATAGTCATTAATGTCTAAACGGTAATCGTAAGATATCCTTTACCGACTGCACTATCCTTCTTTGAAATTAAGTGAGTAAAATTATTTGTCACTATCCTCGAAATTTCAAAATAAGAATACCAGGGCTTATAACTTAAATCATCAATCAAAATGGACTTGGAACCTGATAATTTTATGTCACTATAGACTATTAACTCGGTAACGAATTTATTTGTGATAACAAGTTTATTCGCCAATGAATACAGGCTGACCTTATCCCGTTTGATTGTATTTAATTCAATAATCATTGGAAGCAAAGCATCAATGGCAACATCTACTGTACGGTTGCTGCCATATATTGTTTTCACTTTCTCACTGATAAATTTCTTATTAATCTGGCTTTGAACTTTGAAACCCTGAGCCAGTGCAACCAATAAATCATAAGTAATTGGATATGTTAAACTGATTAAGCATAAACAAAATGCTTTTCGATCGTCAATTCTTAAAGAATTATAAGGTACTTCTTTTATTACCTTCTTCAATTGATTTAATAACTGTACTTGACGGGTTAGAATTTGAACAACATACCCTGCTGCTTTATTAGCTCTATTAGCTCCGGATGTAAACTCCTGCATCCTTTGAAAAATGTATTCCTTATCAATTACACCATTCATTAAATAGAAATGAATGGCTGCATCCAATACATCAAATGGGATACGCTGGTTTAATCCTATATATTTTCCTTTACTGTTCATTGATACTTATAAAAGGTACTATTACTTCCCATAAATGAGAACCACCATGTGTAATTACCTGACTGTTCTCTGTTGTAAATGCTTCCTGCTGTTTTAGATAAACTGAAAGACCTTTTTTACCCAAAAGCAAATTTGGGTTCTGTTCCAAAAAGTTTTCCAATAATGTTTCATTGGTGAAATGTAAATGCCTTTTTCCACGACTTAAAGCACCTACTTTTTCTTTAAGCGTTAAATTTTTAAGTCCTATAGCTTCGATATTGCCATGATCTGCCGTGATGTAAATCTGAAACCCTTTTGCTTTGAGTTCAGATATGGACTGAACAATTTTAGATTTCTCTATCCATTGTTCTGTAGATGTTTTTAATTGGCTATTGCCAAGGATTGATCCATGCATAATATCATCCAGGTCATTGCACACCAAGCCGAGTATTGTTGTATCATTTGAAATACTATCAACGGATAATGATTCATTCACACCGAACTTTCTGAAGTCTATCTGCCAGGCAGGTACACCATTCTTTAACCAATAAGTTTGAAATAGTTTGTTTTCTTTTGAATTGTCTTCAAACAAGTCAGGTTTTTCTCCTTTGAAAATTGCTTGCCTTGACCAGGCTGTAATCGTTGGTATGAAAGCTAAGGATGCATTGGATGAATAGGTTAAGCCAGCATCTGCTAATGCCTTCCCCAATATATTCCATTGCCAATAATTCATTCCATCTATAACGATTAGTGCTTTCTTTTTTGCCGGCCTTGCATTGATGTGTTCAAGTATCCTTGAAACTACCACAGGTTTTCTTACACCACTTAATGAGAACAAACTTCCATAGGTATTATCAATAAACCGCTGAAAGCGGTTATTGAATGTACTCTCAATTTTCAGGTAACTTTCTCTTAGAGCAGCATTACCAGATAGCAAATATTTTAGTTTAGCATTAGCTAAGATTTGAATTATTTTAAACCATTGGTCTGCTATATCTTCAATTATTTCAAGCTGTTGTTTCAGGTACTCAATTAACCCTTCCAATTCGTTATCATTATGGCCTTGTTCATCTACATAAACACCAATCTTTAATGGCTTAGGGAACCCATCATATTTTGCCGGTGTAACTTTTACTGGTTTCAAATATTCAAAGGCAAATAAATACCCTAAACTTTTATTGAGTAATGGTTCTTTGAAATCCAGCAAAGAATTTTCATTATCAACATAAGATTGCCATTGCTCCTGTATAAATCTAACTAGGTTGCTATTCGTTAAACCCATGCTGATCAATTCCGGAAAATATGGTTTTGATATATTGGTTAGGAAATTTGTTAGCGGTTGATTAATTCCATTCTTTTCAAGCAATACAGTTATCAAGGCATTTAATATTCGTTCCTTTGCTTTGTTATTTGTCAATGTATCAAAATCTACATTGTATAAATTCTCCAACAGGAATTTTAAGGTTTTGTCATGGCTAAGTTCTTCATAAGGCTTTATGTTAGACAGCAAACAGAGTGCATTAAAGCTTAACCCTTTTATAGCCTTTGCATCCAGATTTGGAAACATTTGCGGTAAACCTATCGCCTGAAAATGAACATGGGCTTCTATATCGGGAAGAGGTGAATAGTTTGCAGGTGCTATTATTAAATACTTGCTTTGTGAACCCCTAACTTCTAATTCAAAATTTAATCGAACTGCTAAACCAGTTTTAGCAGTAAGTATTTTATAGCCGTCATTTTCAAAAGCCTGTTTTAATTCCATATACTCAAACAGATTGTCCAAATCTGCTACAATAATGTGCAGTTTGTGACTGGAGATCACCAACTTTTTATATTTGTCAATCCAATTACTCATTTACAATATTTACAATTAGCATACAGGATAAGGAAGGCACTATTTGTCCGGCAGATACAAAAGTTGTATCCCAAATTTCTTTGTCTTTATATAGTCGGTTTAATCGTGACTGCTTGATATTTTCAATGCCAATTCTATTCATCTGCTTTTCCTGAAATGCAAATGACTTCTCTTTATTACTTTTAATTTTGTCTGTATTTTGAAATGTGCTTTTTTCAAACTCTTCAAATTTCACTTGCAATAATTCTTCTGCTTTTTTGGATATATCGTTGAATAAACGTTTTGATTCATCCAATGGCAATACACCCAAACAATCAAAGAAGTCATTTTCCTGTATTAATTTATCCCATACACTTTGAGCAAAAGCTGAAAAGTTTTCGCCTTCTGATGAAATAAATATGGGCTGTATAATTTGAGTTGTCTCGAATTGATTTTTCACTTCTAAATGCCATAAGGACCATTGCCCAGGTGTTGAATTACCTTGCTTAATTTTTACAATAGGAATTTGCTGCGATTCTGTATAAGGAATGGCTTCTTTCAAAATGGTTTGAATAATTTCATGTTGTAAAGAAATCGGCTCAGGTATTGGATTGTTTACACTCTCTCTGATGTTGAATGTGTAGATACTTTCTTTCAGGCCAGGGAATTTAAATTTTATGCCATCGAGCAGGCTTTGGTAGGCAATTCCTCTTGTTTGAAGGTAGTTTTTGGTTAAGCCCTCTAACCATTTGGGAAGTGGGCTGTGTTTAATTGCATCTACCTTGTCAGCTTTGATGTCTTTTGATGCCATGGTAGGCAATGCCCCTTCAGTGCTCTTATACTCTCTTAATTTATTTTTAATCTCAGCAAGCCAGTTATTGCTTTCCTGCTCAAATTTTTCAGGGTTGAGTAATGAAGTGAGGTATAACCGGTTTAATTGATCTCTTTCTAAAGTACTATCTAATACGTCAGATGTTTTATCAATACCAAGATCGTTCATTATTTGAGTGAGCTTAGTTTCAATGACTTCATAAATACGTTTGTCCACGGAATTGGAAAGCATCATATTAAAAGCATACACCTCAAACGATTGGCCAATACGATCAACCCGGCCGATTCTTTGTTCCAGTACCATTGGATTCCAGGGCATATCGTAGTTGATAACAATGTGGGCGAACTGCATGTTCAATGATTCTCCGGCAGCATCTGTGCAAATTAATATCTGAGCGTCTTCTTTAAATTGCTTCAATGCATCAACCCTTTGGTCAAAATCCATTGAACCATTAATTGCACCACATATATAACCACCTTTCTCTTCCAGTACTTTCTTGAGCATGTACTGTGTACTTGTAAACTCTGTAAATATTAAAAACTTTAAATCCGGGTTTCGTTCCTGTTTTTTTAATTCATGTAATTTGCTCAACAAGAAATCTACTTTGGCATCTGTTTCTTTATCCAAACAATCTTTTGCATCACGGATTAAGCCCTGGAGAATGCTTAGTTCGGTATCGTAATTTGCCTGAGTTTCTTCAACCATTGAGAATATCTTTTCTTCAAAATCCAACTCCATCTGGCCTTCAAAGCCAAACTCCTCCATGTTGCTGATCATATTTTCCTTATTAACTTCCTGCCTTTCGCCTGAAAGCCTGTCAGCTCTTTTTTGCATGGCATCCATTATTGCCTTGGTCGAACTGCTCATCATTCGCTGAAACAAAATCATCACGAATCCATAGGATGAGTTTTTTGTTTGTTGTGCCAGGTTGAAACCAGTAACTACATACTCAGTAATAGCATCGTATAACTTTTTTTGTTTTTTATGGATTACATTATCGTAGATAACCTCAATTTTCTTTGTATGACGTTTGGTAAACAGAGGCTTGCCATTATAGTCAATCGCCTGCCTCTTTTCAGTCCGCACCACATAAGGTTCTAATTCCGGAATAGATGGCATTCCTTCACCTGCAAAAGCATCGGCATTTAGCAATTGCAATAACCTTCTGAAATGGTCGCTTTTACCTCTGTGTGGTGTTGCAGAAAGTAACAGCACATTGGGTATGGCATTGCATAAAACATCTGCCATTTGGAAGCGGCCAACCTGTGTGTTGCTGCCACCTACTTTATGGCACTCATCAATTACCAGCAAATCAAACTCAGCTTCCAAAACACTTTGAATACGATAACGGTTATATTCTTCTACTTTTTGTTTGCTCCAGCCCTGGCGTGTTTCAATGGGTTTTAAAGCATCCATTGAAACAATGATTTGATTATGTTGTGTGAAAAGGTTTATCTCATTGTCCACTTCTAACCGGGCAAAAGTTCGACTCACAGTATTGATGTAATCGGTATCGTAAATATGAAACAGTTCATTAAAATGTTTTTTCATTTCCTGCTGCCATTGGCCCATTGCAGATTTGGGAACAATGATTAAGCTGCGTTTTACAATACTTCTTAGTTTAAGTTCTTTCAATATCAACCCTGTCTCAATGGTTTTACCCATACCAACTTCATCAGCGATTAAGAAGCGGAGGAACTGACCTGACATCACTTTTTCCAATGCTAATATTTGGTGAGGTAATGGAATTATATTGCTCTCAATAGGAGCAAGCATGGATTGCTTAAATACTTCACTCTTAATTTTAGCGGCTATGGCTTTAAAAGAAATTTCTGAATCTGTTGGCAGTTTCTTTTCATCTGACAGTTCAGAAAATGGAACAGACTTTACCTCGCCGGTAGACAAGATTTTTATTTCGGCAATGTGCTTGCCGAATACAGATTTTTTTGAAAGTATCTCTATTTCTTTTCCCTGGTAAAGCATGTTATACTCTGTCTTTTGCTATATCGTAATACATTAATAACTGCTCATCTTCCAACAAAATATTCTGCGGAATCATATCGCCTACTGTTACGATGGTTTTAAAATCTTTTTGCTCCCAACAGTTTTTGAATCCCGCTCTTAGTGCTTCTACACGAACCTCCTTGAGTTTCTTAGCTTTGGGCTGATTGAAGGCTGCAATGTATCCAGTGAACTCTTTCAACAATACTTTAGTCCGCAATGCTTCACGGTCTTTTGCTTCATTAGGATCCGGTGTACGCCATTTTCCATCTGAATCTTGAATGAAACTCTCATTGAGAATATTTTGTAATTCTGGTAACGTATCTCCTTTGCGAAGCGATTGAGTAGCAATACGAAAATCAGGCATAATGTCTTGGTATTTTTGAGATTGTTTACGCAACCTGTCTTTTAACCATTCAATGGCATCACTCTCGTTAGTTACAATTAATGACAACTGAACAAATTGTGGAGATTTAGCTTTTTTCTCATCATACTCAGCCGCTTGTTCTGCTGTGAAGTACATGCAATCTCTTTCAATAAATCTTTGCTTTAAGCCTTCTTGAAAATCTCTTGCATCAATAGGCACAGGCAAACCTCTCATCAAATAAAAAGTAATGAGCCTATCAAAGAGAATTTTTGGACTTCTTTCAATTATAGCAGTTGTGCTATTATCCTTCCTAATGTGTGTCGGCAAATGATGCAAATGTTCTAATACAAAATCCCAAACTGCAATATTGCCTTGTAATGTTTTGAATTTGGTTTCAAATTCTAAAGAGGGTTTGTAGCAACTTATTACTAAATCTTGTTTAACAGCAGTTGGCGAAGTCTGTGCATTAAAACTACCTTGTTGTTTATCAAGTGCAGAAACATTTGCTATAATAAATCCAGCTCTCTGAATAGATGTTTGAATGCCATTCCACACTGCTGCATTAGTATTACTGAACTCAACAGTCATCCATTTACCATCTTTTAAAATACGAAAGAACTCCTTGAAGCATATGGTCATAATATCCTGATAATCCAGCGTCTTTTTACCCTGACTTCTATTTTCAATAGCTTCCTTTTCATTTTTAGTAAAAACTTTTAACCAAGCTTCTTGCAAAAAATTCAATTCTGAATACATGATATTTGCACCAAACGGAGGATCTACAAATATGTAATCAATAGACCTATCATTAATATTTTTTAAATCAGAAGCAGAAGCAACTTGTGTAGGTGCGTTTGTTAGACTATTAAAATTTACTTTTAAGAAATCATTTAATTTACCACCAAGAAGCTCTAATAAATTTCTTTCAGCAACAGTACTCGGAATGTAAATTGCGTTTGGCAAAGCTCCTGCAAGATTTATTTTCCCTTTTTTAATTCCAACATTGTGAAGCAATGAAGCTGTTTTTACTAAGATTGAGGTTGCTAAAAGCCTGAGGACACTATTTTGACTTGCTAAGTGCCAAAAAGCTGATAGGATTATGAGGTTTCGTTTTGTATAAAAATGGTGAACGTTTGTATAGCCAAATCTTATTGGATCGTTAGTTTTATCTCCCTTTGGGATTTTGTTTTTTGGGAACCACAAATCAGATAATTCATAGTTATTAATTTTTTCAATATTTAATAAATCGTAATTGTCCGGCTTCTTTTCAAATTTCTTGCCGTTATACTTGTAGTTAATTAAGACAACTTTATATTTAGGTTGCTTTATAGTCTGATTTGTCTGGATATCAAAACTTGTTTCAAGTAATCTATCTAAGTTACTTTTAGAGGTTTCAATTTTACATTTTGGACATAAAAAAGATTCCATAACCTCACCCTCGTCATGGTTTATTCCTTCTTCCCAAAAAACAATCTCGCTATTACAATTATGGCACGAAAAAACTTCACTCCAAATAAAATAATTCACTACCCCTATCTGGCCATTAGTATGCTTAGTTTCATAAAACCACCCATATTGTTTATTAATTGCGTCAAATATTTTTTCGGCTGATTTTTTTATGTCATTTAAATCTGATTTTTTATTGTAATTGTAAGAAATAAAGCTGGCGATAGGTGATAAGTCACTGGTAATATTTTTTCTGCCACCCCAAACAGGAGGCGTACCGAACATTTTTTTCCACTCACTCTCAATAATAAATTCAATTTCTCTTTCAGGAAGGCTGCATTTTGACGATGCAACGCCAGTCATTCCGGTTCCTGCAAAACCATCAAATACAATATCACCGGGCTGTGTGTAATGCAGAATATATCGCATTATAGCAGGGTGTGGAACTTTAGTGTGATAACTATGGGCATTATATATTGGGTTGTTTTTTCCTTCACTTACATCATTAGCATAAGGCTCATCAACATGGAAGTCTTCTTTTCTTCCTTTGATATTTTTTTTCTCAGTTTCCCATTCCTTAATAAAATCATTTAGCCAAGGGTTTGGACACGCAGTGTAATAAGGTGGGTCGCTCAAGTTAATAATATCCTCATCTTCCCCAATTGGAAAGCCTTCTATTTTCTTTAACTCTGGCAGTTTAGTTCGTAGTTCCTTGCGGAAATATTCCCTACGGTCTTCTTCAGTAGTAAACTCTTTGCCGAGGCATACTATTTTTTTATCGTTATTCATTTCACAATTTAATTAAGTAAATGCCATGCATTTTTAAATACTCCAACCTTTCTCAATCGCCCAAACTGAACCCTAAGTAACCCGCCAGGACTTGTATAAATTAAAGTATTCCCATCGAGTTCTGGTCTTGGAATTGAAAGCTGACTGGTAGGAACAACATGAACTTCAGGGACAACCAATGGATCTGTAATGTGGCCTAAATATGAAACAAAAACCACAAAATGATGTTCCAGCTCTAAATCAAGGTTATCAATTGGAAAGGAAGAATTTTTATCTTTTATTCCTTTTACATCAATAGTTAAAACATTTCCATCCGTTTCAACTAATATGTCGACAGCTTTTTTGTTACCTAAAGTAAGCAAGGCATTTTTACCAATCCTGTGTAAGGTTGATAAGACATAAAATTCAGAAGCCATATTTGTATCAGACATACTTCTTATTTAATTATTATCCGGACTTTGTTTCGTTCTTTACCAACACACAAGCTGTCAATATATGCTGTAAGCGTATCAATGGCTTCCTGCGGAGTTAATGGCTTACTCAATTGCTTCCTAATGTCGTCTATTGTTATTTCCACTTTATCAATACCCTGTGCAAACTGAGCAATCAAATTTCTTAGCCTTGGTGCATTGTCGGCAGTTAATTCCTCTTTAGTAGTTCTAAAATCTTCAACCAGCTTTCTGTCAGCAACATTCAAAATATCCATATTTTCCTGCACAGAAGGGTCTTTAAAAACAGAACGCATGGCGTTAGTCCATTTTTCTAAAATGCCATCTAATTGTTCTTCCAGTTCATGAATTTTAAAAGTGGGCTTACCGTAATATTCCCTTGGATTAAAATCGTGGTAAGGTTCGGTCAACACTTTTGCCTTGGTTAATGATTCATCCGCTTCACGAAGTGAAGTAATACTGTTTAACCAGTTTTGATATTCAGTAGCGGTAATAAATTCTGAATCTTTAATGATGTCGCAAATACGTTTTTTCTCACTTCCCAGGATACGTACTTTAGCCAAATCATCCTGCTTTGATAAACGGCAACGGGTGTATTGAATCAAATAATAATCAGCATACCGGTCAATTAAAGAATTAAGCAACGCTTCATATTTTTTAATATCATTATCTTTTGAAGAAGCCACCACGGCAGGTAAACTATCAATAGCTGATTTGATATCATCAAATAATGGCTTTTCTTCCTGAACAACATAAGATTGGGCTGTGTAGAGATAACCAACTAAGCGTTCAAACTTTTCAGCTTTATCCTTTAATTTATCTACCAGGTCGCAGTAAGGATATGCTTTAAATGTTCCGGTTAATTCATCCTCTGTGAATTTAAATGCTTTCAGTTTACCATAAGAATTGTAAGACTGAACGCTATCCAACATAGCACCCAATGTCTCCAATTCGGTTTTCATTTTTGCACTGTCATCATCACTCAGCAAAGGAACATTTCTACATTTAAGGCCCTGGACAATAATGGCTTTTGTTCTTACCACCCTGTCTGCATAATTTTTAGCCGATGTAATTATTTTACTGATTGTTTCTGGCTTTTCTAATTCTGAAGTGTAATCTGGCAATCCTAAAGAAGTAAACAAAGCCTTCAGGTGTTTAACAGGAATGCCTTGTGGCTGTTTTACATGCTGGAAGGTAAAGAAGTCTTCTTCTGAAAGGGTTAATACAGATTCAATGTTTGTTGCTGAGAGGTTCTTACTGCCAGACCAGTTGATTTCAATATCGCCTTTGTATGATAGTGCAGCCAATACAATAAACTCTAACTGATAGTCTATATTGAAATCTACGGAGTACCACAAGTTGGCAGGTGCATAATGTGCCCAAATAATATCTGACCTGTTCAGTACTGCTCCTGTACCAGCTTCTTTCAACTTCTTTTTAATGCTTTCAGCATACTTACTATTATCACTTGCAATGGTTTGTCCGCTCCATAAACCCAAGCCACTTAAAATGGCTTCGCCATCACGATTGGGTTGTGAAGTAGCTGTAATTTTTTTCAAAGCCGCTTTTATACGGCCATCAAAATTTTCTTTACTTAATGGCTGTAATAAATCAGTAAATGCCGGATAGTGTGGGTACTTATCGTTGAAGGTTTTATTCAATACTTTGGCAGCTACACTACGGAAAATCATTTCCTTCGTAGAACCTTCGCCCGGCAATGGAAATGATTTGAGGGATTTACTTTTCCCATTAAAAATCACATTTGTTTTGTCCGCATATTCCTTATCGAAAAGCGAAATAGCTTTACGTTGAAATTCTTCAATATATTGACTAAACAGCTTTTTCTGAAGAGTTGATGCATTGCCAAACAATGATTTTGCTGCACCATATAAACAAATAGTATTCTTAAATTCATCTGACAATCCGGCAACGTCAAAATATACCTCATCGTCTGCATCGTTTCTGTTAATCGAATTAAACAATGGACAAAAGAAAATGTAGTATTGCTGAATCGGCTCTGTTGTGCTTCTCTCATTCGGGTTTCCAAAAAAGATATAGCCTAAACGAAAACTTTTCTTATCAATCCATTCAAGTGAATGCTCCCAGATTTTAAAGCCGGAACGGTAAGAATCCTGTTGTATTTCTAACACATATTGCAAGAAGTCAAAGTAGTATTGGTCAGCCTGGTCGGGATCCTTTTTGATTACCTCTTCAGCATAATTTTTAATTGTTTGAAGAATATTAGGGCCGGTTTCTTCCCGGATATAGTAGTTTGAACTTATTTCGTCTTGCTCAATATATTGTCCTGATGTAGCCTTTACTAATTGCTTTGCAGTACTATCAATTGCATCCAAAAGAAATTCAGATGTATCAATTCCTTTTATGGTAGGGCACAAATCCTCCTTTAGACTGTGAGCACTCGCCCCATTACGTTTATTTAAGTCATCACAAAGAATTGTAATTGCTAAAGCGTTAGCAATATTAACAGCAACCTCCTTCCTGTTTTTTCTTGCACCAATAAAATGGTTATCAATTAGTCCATAAATATTCTCCATCTTGTCCTTTACGGACCGAATGTCTGGAATAGTAAGCATGGAGGGATTGCTTGCCAGATCTGGCCAATAAGTGTCATAGGTAATTAGTCCTGGATTATCTGCAGGTACTTCCTTATCCAAAATATCTCCAAACTTTACAGAAAGAACCTTTAATATTTCTCTTTGGCTTTTTCCATGTCTTATTTTTTCAAAATAGCTAACATAGTTTGGGTGTACCGGAAACAAATCAACAAACTCATTTAGATTAGAGTTTATACCTTCAAATAAATGCGCAAACTTTAAAAGATGTTCTCTGATTTTTTCTTTTTGATGAATGTCCTTTTTTAATAACCGTTCCTTGACAACGTAGGCAACATCCTCCTTTGTAATTATAAGATCAGCGTATCTGTCTTCTACTTTTTGGAGCATACTTGCCTGAAATTGAAATTCAGGGGAACGGTAAAGTAACTCTTGCACACCAAACATAAACTTGAATCTTGAGTTATCACAAGCTTCACCAAAAGATTGTAAAACCTGAAGGTCATTGTATAGTTCCTGTGCTTTTCGGCCCTTTAGGTAATTGAGCATCTCGTCAATCACAATTAAAAAATGATGTTTAGGATATTTCTCTTCAAAGGCCGCCATCAATGCTTTCAATTGTTCCTTCCACCCAAATTTAGGATTGGGTTTGCATTCAAAAGAAATTTTTATTTTGGAAATAAATCTGTTAATATAAGCCTCAAGTATTTCGTTTAAAGGCAAATTGGCACTTAATTCAAACCTTAATACTTTGTACTTACCAGCAAATGATTTGAAACCGGTTCTTAATTCTTCGCTTTGAATATTCTTTAATAAACCCTCGTTTTCTGCAATAGCTGAAACTAATGACATTAAGTGAGATTTACCAGTACCATAATTACCTACTATTTGAATCCCTTTTGTTTCGGACGAAGGAGTTGTCGATAGATTTTTTATAATAACTTCTTTTATATCTTCTTGCATCTTTTTTGAAAACACAAAAGTTTTAACCAGGTTCTCTGCTACAGCGCTTTCGCCCGCGTTCACTAGTTGCACAACCGTAGTAATGGGTTCAAATTGGATAAGCTCTTTATATTGCATATTGCAGATTTTTTAATTTTGTATCTGAAAAGTCGAGAAAGAAATTTTGTTTTTGTGTGGGCCAGTTTAATCTATCAGGTAACTCTGATTGATTCTCCCAAATAATTACTAAGGCAGCAGATTTGGAAAACTCTTTGAGCAATTGCACAGCATTTATTTCAAGAGCCGGTTCCAATAAAATCCCCAAGTTGTAAATAGCTATAACATCGTTACCTAAACCATGTATTTTAGCTTTATTATTTTCCAATATATTTTTTGTGAAATCGTAGGCATCAATATTTAAGTATTTATAATCTTCCAATGAATCAATATAATTGGCTAAATCCTTACCTATATTAATGACGTTAATATTGTGAGATTCAATAAAAGTGATGTTATCAGTCAATTCATCAGAATTACACATCATAGTATAAAGCTTATGGCGGTCAGCAGTTGTTGAAATATCTTTTATTGGGTAGGTACTCATCGTTATTTCTTCGTATTCTTTTTTGATTTCCTTTTTATTTTTTTTACTTCATCTTCCGTTACAGATAGTGCTTTCAATGCCACGTCTTCATCTTTTACCATATGATATACTTTATCTGCTAACCACAGCGAAAGCAAATCTTCTTCCGGCACATTGAAAATTTTGCTCAGGATAGTAACCTGTTCCCGTTTAGCGTTGCGTTCGCCCCTTTCAATTTTACTAAGCATGGGTGTATCCATTTCCAACTGGTTTGCCACTTGCCTTTGTAACAAACCTTTCTGCTCCCTGAGCTGCTTTATTCGTTCACCGAATTGGTTCATTGTATTGTTTATTGGCTTGTCAAATATTGACAAATATATGCTAAAAGCTTATGTATTCAACCTGATAAGTTATGATACAAGATATAAAAAAAAGGAGCTATAAAAGCCCCTCATCAGCAAAGCTATAATACCCTTCACTGGTAACGATGATGTGATCTATCACCTTTATATCAAGATACAATCCAGCAGTTGCAATCTTTTTTGTCAGTTCTTCATCTGCTCTGCTTGGTTTAAGGTTGCCTGATGGGTGATTGTGAACCTTATGTAAAGCTTTACATAACAGCCATTATGTAAAGCATTTAGTTATGTAAAATGATTATAAAATGCCATTGCTATTGCTGGATAATTTACGAATTTACTTTACATAATATTTACGACTATTTGTTGAATGCCTCGATAAAACTCTAATTTATCAGGATTGTTCACCTTTCAATAAATAGCTATGATCAAAAGAATTAAAGATCCTGATTGTTTAATTGCCGAAGCTGAAGAGTATATGCTTGCGGTTGGGTATTCTCCATTCACAATGATTCGAATAAAAAGGGCATGGCTCTTTATTCAAACATTTATGATATCCAAAGGAGTAAGTGACTATTCAGTGGATATTGCAAAGCTTGCAGTACACCAGTATTTACGCAGTAGAAGTAGGAAGCGAAAACGACCCAATCGTTATCTGAAAAATTTCGTTTACGCTGTTGGCCTTCTTAATGAGTATCACCAGACTGGTAAGATTAAAACATGGTCTCGAACTGACGAAAAACGTCTCGTGTTCAAAGGGCCTATCGGTTCATTGATAAATGATTTTTTACGCTATAAAAGGCAAGAAGAAAGATTGTCTGTCACGCGCATGGCCTGTTATCGACGATATCTTTTTCGGTTTTTAATCTATTGCCATAAAAAGCACATTCAGCAAGTAAGAGAAATTGATTTGCCTCTGTTACTTCACTTTATTAGTTCTCTTGACGACAACAGATCAGTACCAGTAGCAACAATCGTCTCCACTTTGCGTGGTTTTATGAGATATGGTTTTGTGAAAAAAAGTTTACCTGTTGATTACTCCATTAAAATACCAAAATGTAAAACGACTATCCAACCTAAACTTCCTTCTACTTATTCAAAAAAAGAAATTAACGACCTTATCAAATCTGTCGACCGGTCTAGTGCCAGTGGTAAACGCAACTACGCCATTATCCTGATCGCTGCAAGGTTAGGGTTACGAGCTTCTGATATTTGTCGATTAACTTTTAAGTCTTTGCAGTGGGACACAAGCACCATCAAAATCCTACAGGTCAAGACATCGAAAGAACTAGAACTCCCTTTACTAAGCGATGTGGGCAATGCCATTATTGACTATCTAAAATATGGTCGTCCTGAATCGGAAGAGTCAAATGTATTTCTAACAGCGAGATCACCTATTGAACCATTATGGTCAAGCAATGTAGTGACCCATATAGTACAGCGGGCTTTTAAAAAAGCAAACATCAATATCAAAGACAGAAAGTTCGGGCCACATTCTTTACGCCATTCTCTTAGTTTTAGAATGCTTGAGCAACATACCATTCTACCAGTTATCTCTGAGGTATTGGGCCATCGAAACACTGAATCTACCCGTTATTATTTACGTATAGATCTGGCCTCAATGAAACAGTGTATTCTTGAAGTGCCACCAACTAAAGCTGGTTTTTACCAGCAAAAGGGAGGATGGTATTATGCGTAAAATATCAACTTCGTATAACAGCGTTTATGGGGCTGAGATAAAGGCCTTTATTAAGATCAAAAAGAAACTGGGCTTTAAATACAAAACAGGAGCCGCAATCCTCTCTCTTTTTGATAGAATGGCGTATAAAAGAAATGAAAAATCGCAAGGCATTAACAGAGCATTCGCGGACAGTTGGTGTCAAAAAAGACCGAATGAGTCGATTAGATATCGTTATGATCGTGTAAGGCACATCGCACAATTTTCTTTGCACTTGTGTGACCTGGGCATTCCTTCCTTTGTACCTAAACTTCCACCTTTTCCAAACTCCACATTTATTCCCTATATATATTCTAAAGATCAGTTGCGAGATATTTTTAAAGCCAGTGATAAATTACGGAGTGGAAAGGTGCCAATGAAATCTTCCTTGATATCGATACCAGCCCTGGTTCGTTTTCTTTATGCTACCGGCCTGCGCATCAATGAAGCCTTGGCTCTACAGGATGATGATGTAAATCTTCAAGAAGCCTTTTTGAAGGTTAAAGACTCCAAAAATAACAAGGAGCGCATAATCCCCATATCATCTTCATTGGTAGCGGTGTTAAAGCAATATAACAGCTACAAAGCCATGCTTCCTGTTCCGAAAAAATCAGGATATTTTTTCGTTAATCTAATAGGGAAAAAATGTGGCTATGGAAGTGTTGGATACTGGTTCAAAGAATGTCTTCATGATGCTGGAATAAAATGTGTCGGGCGCACAGGTCTACCCAGACTGCATGATCTGCGGCATACCTTCGCTGTTACTTCTCTGGCCTCAATGGCTGAAGCTGGCATTGATCTTTATGCTTCTCTTCCGATCCTCTCCACGTACCTGGGACATCAATCCTTAGGCGCCACCAATCATTATGTTCGTTTAACCTCGAATATGTATCCGGACTTAATTAAAGATGTTGATACAATCTGTCTGGACGTGTTCCCTAAATTAAATTTTTATGAAGCCGACTGATTTTTCTAAACACATATCGGATTTTATCTCCCAGCATCTTCCAAATGAAAAAGGGGCTAGCCGAAACACCATCGCTGCGTATCGGGACACTTTTATTTTACTTATTGATTTTCTTAAGGAGTACAAGAATATTAGAGTTGAACGTCTCACGCTTGATAAAATAACAAAAGAAATAGTCATTGCATTTTTAGATCATTTGCAGAAGATAAGAAAGTGTAGTTGTTCCACACGCAATGCCAGGCTTGCTGCTATACACTCATTTTATCGATACCTGCAGCGGGAAGAACTTGCGCACTTAAACGAAATCCAGAAAATCCTTTCAATAAAGTTTAAAAAAGCTCCGCAAGAAAGTTTAAATTATCTATCATTGGATGGTATAAAACTACTGCTTCGACAACCCGATACTACAACGGCAAAAGGAAGACGTGATCTATCACTTCTTTGCCTTATGTATGATACAGGAGCGAGGGTACAGGAGATTATTGACTTGACTCCATGCATGCTTAGGCTGGATAAGCCGCCTACTATCAAAATCATTGGAAAGGGAAATAAGGCACGTATTATTCCAATGTTAGATGCACAGATTGAGCATCTCAAAAACTATTTGATGGAACACGATCTTGGCAAGGACTTCGCAGGAATGTATCCCCTGTTCTTCAATAGCCGCCGGGAGAAGTTAACTCGTGCCGGTATACACCACATAATAAAAAAGTATGGCAAGGCTGCACAAAAGGAAAACAAAGCATTAATGACTGAAAAAATCAGTCCTCATTGCCTGAGACACTCCAAAGCTATGCACCTGCTGCAAGCGGGTGTAAATCTGGTATACATTAGGGATATATTAGGTCACGTCTCGGTCCAAACCACTGAAATATATGCAAGAGCCGACACCAGGCAAAAGCGCGATGCCTTGGAAAAAGCATACGTGAATGTGAATGAGAAAGAAACACCGGTTTGGACGACAGATAAAGGCTTAGTCATGTGGCTTAAAAGCTTTTAGAATTTTATGTAAAGTAATGGGAGGCTATCACCTCTGATAATCATATATAATACGATTACACAGCCTCCATTACTTTACATAACCAAATACTTTACATAATGGCTTAAAATAATATTACAGGCATTCGCTTTTAAAGCCGCTGTAAAAACTAATTTCGGGTCTGCCACTGTTCCTGTAACTCCTCCGGTTGATAACTCATAAATTCCTAAAACCCTTTGAGCCCGGTTCATTAAAACAACTTTAAACTGCTCTACAAATTCAATCTTGTTTTCATCCCAGGTTAATCTTAGTAGGTGCTGAAATGAAAACCCATACCGAAGATGGTATTATAAGCATACAGGTAATTGATGGAAGAATGAAATTTAATGCGGACAACCGGTCTGTTGAATTAAATAAAGGACAAATCCTGGCACTTCATAAAGGTATTCAGCATAGTGTTCTGGCTGTAGAGGAAACACTTTTTTACTTACACTTACTACAACACTGGAAGATAAATAAGGCCTGCGTTCCGGTGAAATCTTCTTTTAATAGCTATGTGCGTTGGCAAGGGGCCCTACAGTGTGTGGGGGGAATTGAACAACAGGCCAAACTTTAGTACATTGTGCTGTGTCAACCCGAAATACACATATTTTCTTCAAAAATCCATCTTCGTGGAAACGTTGTTAAGTGTGCCTTCCGAAGGAATGAAAACAATCTTAACGCGAAATAAGAATTTGGGATAAGCAGGTGTTTATTGATTACTTGTGTAGTGACAACAACATTAATAATTTATCAAAATCATCGCTCATAGTTTTTTGTAGTTCTTTAACCAAGGCTTCAATTTGTGTATTAATTGTGTTTGGGCTGTTTGAG
>Ga0307373_10001731_pt1 | contig 40665 bp, 38 predicted proteins | sample OX2MG_FD_202534 | JGI IMG/M metagenome (GOLD analysis project Ga0307373, IMG submission 202534) | Soil microbial communities from Risofladan, Vaasa, Finland - OX-2 | ecosystem: Environmental > Terrestrial > Soil > Coastal area > Acid sulfate soil | place: Finland: Risofladan, Vaasa | collected...
GTAAAGAAAAGATTTAGCTAATGGCATTTCTTATTTTAAAGGGAATTTAATCCTTATTTTTATTTTGACTGTTAGGGTTCTTTATTTTATATTTAGCGAATTGGAAATAGTATTACTTTCCGATACAGAATTTACTAAAGATAAAATCCAACCTGTCTTCGTTGGTAACTTGCCCTGATATTTCGCCGATAAAATGAAGGCAGCGATTGATATCTATTGAAAGCAGATCACCTGATATTTTAGAAGATAAGCCGGTTTTTATATCCTGGAGACTTTTTGAAATTTCCTCAAGTGCAGCATAATGGCGAGCATTGGTGACTATTACATTTTCGTTATTAAGAGATGCTCCGCCTGCCATTGCAAAAAGAATATTTTTTAATTCTTCAATTCCCGTTTTTTCTTTTGCGGAAATAAATAATTCATTGACAGACTGTATATGCAAACCCTGGTTGAAGATATCGGATTTATTAGCAATAGCAATTACATTTGGATTTTGGTTTTTCAAAGAAGCTACCGTTTCTAATAGTTCTTCAGCGCTCATCTCATTTATATCAAACAAATACAAAACGATATCAGCCTGTTCTATTTTTTCCTTACTTTTTTTGACACCCATATTTTCAATTACGTCTAACGAATGATCACGTATTCCGGCAGTGTCAATCAACCTGAAAAGTATGCCGCGAATATTGATCAGTTCCTCTATTGTGTCGCGGGTAGTGCCTGCAATCTCGCTGACGATAGCGCGGTTCTCATTTAATAAAGTATTTAATAATGTTGATTTTCCCGCATTTGGTTTTCCTACGATCGCCACACTTACACCATTTTTAATAACATTCCCTAGCTTGAAGGATTCCAATAATTTATTTACTGTTACATCAATATTTTTGATAAGTAAAGAAAATTGATGCCTGTCGGCAAATTCCACGTCTTCTTCGCCAAAATCGAGTTCCAGTTCTATAAGGGAAGAGAACTTTACCAGTTCTTCTCTTAATCCTGAAAGTACATTTGAAAATCCTCCCCGCATATTTTTTAAAGCAGCATTTTGTGATGCTTTTGTATTGCTCGCAATCAAATCAGCAACGGATTCTGCCTGGGTGAGATCTAATTTTTTATTCAAAAAAGCTCTTTGAGTAAACTCGCCTGCCCTGGCCAATCTTGCACCATTTTTTATGAGTGCGTTCAGTACCTGCTGTTGCAAATAAGGTGATCCGTGGCAACTTATTTCAATGATATCTTCGCCTGTATAAGAGGCCGGTTTCTTAAACAAAGAAACTACTACTTCATCAAGTAGGTTTTCTCCATCCTTTAAGTAACCTACATGAAGCGTATTGGGAGGTTGTTCTTTTAATTTTTTTGATGGAAAAAGTTTTTGAACAATTTCAAATGCATGTTCCCCGCTTACACGCAAAACACCTATTGCTCCAATGCCGGGTGGTGTGGCAATCGCAGCGATCGTATCGTCCCAATCAGAAAATTTTGTGTGCATTTTACGAAGATAAGTTGCATTGTTTTATGTTGGCATTCTTTATTATTCAGAAAATCTATTGATTATGATTGAACACAAAATATTGCCATCCTCATCCTCAATTTCATCAATGATATCCATAAAGTTTTTATAAGTGCTTTATTTAATAAGCTAATAATAATAATGGTTTTCTAAAGAATTTATTCATTTGGATCGATCAACGTTACAGGTTGTGTACGATACGCATTTACATAATGGCCGTTTTGAATAGCTGGTATCCAGTTAGGGCCGTTTCTAATTGCATTGACCGCAATCTCTGCAAGCCTGGTCCCTTTCATTGTCAATGCCTGCACATTATTTACTTTGCCTTTTTTATCTACAATAAACTGAACGTTGCAGGTGCCATAATCGGATTCTGTAAATTCATCAAGTTGAGAACTAATAGCTCTTTGAATATAACGCTGCCAGGCTTGCGGACCACCGGGGAAAGTTGCTTCTATTTCTTCTACAAAAAAAGTAGAATCATTTGAAGTTTTTTTAACAACCGGAAGTGCAGCAACTCCTGTTCCTGTTATGTTTGACGCTGGAGCCACTATTCCGATAGCAAGATTATTTCCTTCCAAAGTCTTTAAACCAATTTCTGCAGTTGCAATTTCCTTTTTATCCGGTGGCGGATCTATTACTGATTGGTCAATTACTATTATAGGTGGAGCAACTTTTAAGGTTGAAGCATGTAGAGGTGGGACTTTTTTAACTGGAGGTACAAAAACTTTGCGTGTTTCGGGTTTAGGCTGTAGAGTCCTGTCTGCTACTTCTATTTGAATATTTATTTTATCTTTTTTGAATTTACCGGCAAATACAAAACCAATAGTTAAAAGCAAAACCAACCCGAATGTTACCATAAGCGCTAAAAAAATTCTTTCATTATAGGTTTTGCGTAAATCGTAAGCACCATACATTTTATTCTTTCCATCAAATAAAATGTCAAGAAAATTTGATTGTAAAATTTGATTCGCTTCCATAATTTTATTTTTCAATAAGATACTTGAAGCAAAAATTTCCATAAAATAATTTCGAAAATTATTCTTTGCAGAACAGTGAAAGATTTAATTCAACCCCAAAAAATTAAAACGGTATTATTAGTAATCAAAACTCTGATTATATGTTAGGTCACGATATCATTAAACCAGCTTGTTGTAATGTGCAGAATAAATATCCTGAATATTTATTACCGGGGGATTTCATTACTCTCTAATAAATTTTTACTTTGACTATAATCAATAAACGAAATAAAAATTAATGGAAATAAAAAATGGAGATTAAATAAATCTCCATTTTAAAAAATTTTAAATAATTATTGCTATTGATCAGGGTTAGTCAGGGTTACCGGTTGTAAACGATATGCATTTACATATCTTCCATTTTGTTGCGCGGGAGTCCAATTTGGTCCATTTCTAATAGCATTTACAGCAACTTCGGCCAATTTGGTTCCTTTCATAGTGGTGGCCTGTACATCGCTCACTTTACCTGTTTTGTCCACGATAAATTTTACTATACATGTACCATAATCGGCATCTGTAAATTCATCAAGGTCTGCAGAAATAGCCCTGGTTACATATCTTTGCCAAGCTGCAGGTCCTCCAGGGAAAGAAGCTTCAATTTCCACTTTTGTAAAGATCTTATCAGGATCTTCTTTTACAGCAGGAGGTGCTACTACATTAGTTCCTTTTTCTTCAGTTGGCGGAGCTACTATACCCAAATCTTTAGTACCTGCCACAGTTTGCACGTCCACTTTAGCTGCTTCAATTTGTTTAATTTCTGGTGGCGGTTTTATAACTTCCTGGTCTTTTACAATCTTAGGAGGCGTAAACTTGATAGTTGCAATCTTAGGAGGCGGCGGCAATTTGGGAGGAGGTGGTGGTGGTGGTGGTGGTGGAGTATTAGGTTTTATTTGTTGCAATGTGGCGTCTGTTACCGTAATTTTCAGCTTCGCATTATTATTGTTCAAATGGTTAACTATTGCCGAAGCAACAAGAATAATTACAATTAACAAAATTGTAGCTATTAATGCTTTGGTAATCCTTTTATTGTAGGTTTTACGCAGATCATAAGCGCCATAAGATTTATTCTTCCCCTCAAAAAGAATATCAAGAATATCCGATTTTAGTATTTGATTAGCTTCCATGATTTAATTTTTTTTAATTCAATTTCATGAGTTTTAAATTCTACGTAATTATTTAATACCCGCTGCTGCTTCCGTTTGTTCTATTTTGCTATATTCGTCGGGCGACGGATCTACCATCGCATATCTGCTAATATCATCTATTTTCATTTCATCCAACATATTTACCGCATTTTCATAAGTGGCATCTTTATCGGGTTTAATAATAATGAATAAATCAGTTGCGGGAGTAGATGCCTTCTTCTTTAAAATGACATCTCTTACATCTTTATAAGTGGTCGTTTGCATAGTAGCCGGGTCATTTTTAAAATAATAATAGATCACATTTCCTTTTCCAAGTAACAACGTAAGCGAACCAGATTCTTTTACCTTCATATCCAGTTTAGGGTCTTTAGTGTCCTTAGGCATATTGAGATCCATAGCCGTAGCCTGGGATACTGTGGTAGTAAATATGAAAAAAGTAATCAGCAAAAATCCAAGATCAACCATAGGAGTAAGGTCAACACGAGTAGAATGTTTTTTACTTTTCTTGACGCCCGGGCCCTTTTTAGAACTCTCCTTTACTTCCATTTCTGCCATAATAATAAATTTTAAGTTTTAAGTTAATAATTTGTTTTTAAACAATTCTTATTCACCACCTTTCTTACCTTCCTTCTGTTCTTCTAAACTCCTTTTGTACAACTCACTTCCTTGGGGTACATCCTTTGCGTTTGTTATAAGATTATATTTATAAACATCATTCTTTTTAAAGGCATCTATTACATTTTCAAATGTAGAATATTTAGACGCGTCATCTCCTTTGATTAAATAGTTCAATGGTTCTCCCATACGAACCGTAATAGTAGCAGAAATCCATGAGGTTAATTCATTGTTAGCGCTATCAACAGGTATTCCCGGGATAATAGTAGCTTTAATTTGTTCGGGAGTAAGTTTATCAAACTGAGTTAGCTGACTTATGGGAGTTCCAATATAAGCAGCCTGTTCAAAATCCTTTATTTCCTGAGGTGTAAAAGTTATATTTCTTTCTTTTCCTAATTCTTCAAGCACAGGAGCTTTAAGTTCCTGAGACATATAAAGATATACCTTATTATTCTTATCAATGGATACATTTAGGAAATTTTTCTGCGGCGCTACTTTTTGAGAAACAGAACTGGGAGGATTTATTGGGACTGCACTTGCAGGCTTAAACTGGGCTGCAAGAATGAAAAATGTCAACAAAAGAAAGGCAACATCACACATAGGAGTCATATCTACACTGGTGCTACCGCGTTTTATTTTTGCTCTGGCCATTATTTTTAATTTATAATGATTATAGATTCAGAATTGCTAAAATTCCATACAATTATTTATACAAAGAGGCGAAACTTTGTGTTAAAGTAAAGCCTGACTCATCAATACCATAAGTGATAGCATCAATTTTGGTAGTGAAAATGTTATATGTAATAATTGCAAAAGCAGAAGTACCGATACCGAGAGCCGTATTATACAAGGCTTCAGCAATACCTATTGATAAAGTACGGGCAGCATCACTCCCACCAGCTTCACCCAAAGCTCCAAATGCCCGAATCATACCAATTACAGTTCCCAACAATCCAATCAAGGTTGATACAGATGCAAGTGTAGAAAGGAAAACCAGGTTTTTTTCAAGCATAGGTAATTCAAGCGAGGTGGCTTCTTCAATTTCTTTTTGAATAGCCAGCACTTTCTGATCTGTGTCCAGTTCAGTATCTGTAATCATTTGTTTGTATTTGCGCAAACCGGCTTTCATTACATTTCCAACAGAACCTTTTTGCTTATCACATTCTGCGATAGCAGAATCTATTTTTTTATCGGCAAGAAAAAACTGCACTTTTCTGATAAATTCTGCATTGGAAGTTTTGCCGGCTGCCTTTGCAACAGTTAATGATCTTTCAATTACAAATGTGAATACTATCAGGAAGCAACCAATCAAAATGGGTACTATAATTCCACCTTCGTACATCCTATCAATGTTTCCTTTTGGTCCAAGTTGATTTGGCCAGAAACCTCCTTTAGGATCAGGAGTGGTAAAATTACTGTCAGCGCCAATAACAAAGCGCCAAATAATATAACCGAGAATAATACAAATAATAGGGGCTAATAAAGAAATAATGTTGTTTGATTTTTTAGCCTGCACCGATGTTGTTGCATTTACTGTTACGTTTGCAGTAGTTTTTAAATCTGCCATGTTGTTGCTTTTTTAAATGTTTAAGATTAAGATGTTTTTAAAAAGAGAATTTGATATTGCAATTCTAACGAAAAAAAAAATTAAAACTACAATTTTCTGAAAAATTTTTTATTTGCGATGCACAAGTTAGTAAAATATTTGAAAGTTAATTAAAACAAAAAAAATATTTTAAAAAAACTTTCATTGTAAAAAAAATAGTACTCAAAATTAAATTTTGATTATGGCTGTGGCTTCAGATTATATTGAATCTATAGACCTTTATTCATAACGAAGTGCTACAATTGGATCTAGCCGGGATGCTTTTACAGCAGGATATAGCCCTGCAAAAAGACCGACTGCAGAACATACAACGATTCCTATGAACATCCAAACCCACGGAATTACAAATCCTGTATTGAGAAATAATCCTACCACGTTTCCGACAATCACTCCAAGAATAATTCCTAAAACAGCCCCTATTAAACTGATAAAAATAGATTCAAATAAGAATTGTTGTTTGATACTCTTGCTTTTCCCTCCAATAGCTTTAATCAACCCAATTTCCCTTGTACGTTCATTAACCGCTACCAACATAATATTCATTAATCCGATAGCGGCACCTAATAAGGTTATTGCCCCAATAAATGCAGCCGCCAAACCGATAGAGCCCAGAGCACTTTTAAACACTTCAGCAATGCTATCGCTTTTGTTAATGTAAAAATTATTGGCTTCATCAAAGGCTAACTTCCGAATCGGCCTGAAAGTTCCTTTCGCTTCTGCAATAGCGGCATCCATTTGCGATATATCGGTTACCATTACCCCAATATTATAAGTAATGCCATCCGTTGGGAAAAGTCTGCGGATATTATTATAGGTAGTAAGAACAATATTATCTGCATTAAAAAAAGCACTGGAGCCCTTATCTTTCAATACCCCGATAACCCGGTATTTTTCACCATCCGCTTTTATCACTTTATCTAAAGCACGCAGGGTATTATCTCCGTATAATTTTTTAGCTACACTATTACCAAGAATGCAAACACTTCTTCCACTTTGCACATCCAACTGGTTAATATTTCTTCCTCCCGCCAGGGTATAGCCATTTTGCATAAGATAATTTTCATCACCTCCGGTCATGGAAATATTTGGGTTTGTTTTTAATTTATCATTGGTTACGATAATACTTTGAGGACCATTTATGGAAATGCTTACTCTAGCGGGGAAATCATATCTTTCTTTAAAAAGTTTCGCTTCCTGGTAGGTAATAATTTTTCTGGCATTAGATTTTTTTTCTTTCAGTGCGCTCGTACTCGTTTTCTTTATTTCCCTGCCGCCGCCACCTATCCTTATCATTTGATCGCGATATACTATGCTGAAAGAATTGGCACCCATAGTAGCAAAACTTTCTGACAGGCTTTGGTTCATAGATGTAATAGCAGTAATGATTCCAATAAGGGCCATAATACCAAAAGCAATAATAGCAACGGTGATGCCTGTTCGAAGTTTATTACCTTTTATGGTACGAAAAGCCAATGAGAGTGAATCTTTTAATCGCATGATAGCAAAAAAAATTATAAAACTATTCGATCGATAAATAGATGGTGAAGGTACTATTTCAAAACTATTTGCACATTACCATTTGTATATAATATTTTTCCACAAACTAATTTAAGCCCGATTTTTATTTTAAGAAATAAGACAGGAATTATGTATTTTCATTGGGAAAACTTCGCAACCAGGTAATCATTGCAAAGGAATTGAATCTTCAAACCTTTAGATTAATGTGGACAAAGAGGCTTTAATAATAAATCCAATCAACCAACAATCCGGGAAGGATACCAAGCAAAATAATAAGCGCTGCTGTAATTACAAGCATCCATTTGAATGAGCGGCTAACCACAATTTCGTCATTCAAGCCCGGTAAAGGTTCTTTAAAATAGATAGCCTGAATTACTTTGAAATAATATATGGCGCCAGTAGCTGCGCAAATTACTGCTAAAATTACAAGCCATATCTGGTGCCCGTCTTTTACGGCAGCCATCAGTACATAAAATTTGGCTGTAAACCCTGCCGTTAATGGAATTCCGGTAAGTGATAAAAGAAAAATAACAGCGGTTAATGCCAATAGAGGTTGCTTTTTACCTAAACCATTAAATCCTTCAATAGAATAATCCGTCATTTTTATAATGATGGCAAAAATTCCGATAGTGGCCAAACTGTAAGCTCCGGCATATAAAAGCAATCCATCTTTGGAAACTGCTTCATTAATAGCAAAAAGAGTAAACATCATAAAACCCGCATGTGAAATACTTGAATAAGCAAGCATGCGTTTTACGCTTCGCTGGAAAACTGCAGTTATATTTCCAATTAATAAAGTGGCAGCCGTTATTATTGCAATCAACATTTGCCACTGATATTGCATAGCGCCAAAGGAAGTTTCAAAAAGACGAAAGAAAGCAGCAAAAGCAGCTACTTTTGCAATCGTCATCATAAATGAAGTGATTACCGAAGGCGCTCCGTCATACACATCAGGAGCCCAGAAATGAAAAGGCGCAGCAGACACTTTAAATGACATAGCTACCAATAACAAAACCAGTCCTGCAGCAATCAGAACAGGAAGATTCCCTTTGCCTAAATTAATAGCATCAATATAAAAAGAGCCCAGGCTGTTACCCCCATATATCAATGCAATTCCCATCAGTAACAGACCGGTGGAAAATGCACCCATTAAAAAGTATTTTAAGGATGCCTCATTTCCTTTTAAATTTCGTTTATCGCTTCCAGTTAGTATGTATAATGGTATGGATAAAATTTCAATCCCGAGAAAAAGCAGCAACAGAGTATTGAAAGAAGATAAAATAGAAGCACCGCATAAAACGAAGAAAATCAAGCTAAAATATTCTGAAACATGAAGACCTATTTTTTCAAAATCACTTCCATTCAAAAGAAATATTAATAAAGTGCAAATAAAAATAACCGAATTAAAAAGAAGGCCAAATGAATCGAAATGTAACATCCCTTTGGTATCAATATTGAAAATAGAATGCCCGAAAAATTCAAGAATATTAGCAATCAATATAATTAGAATGCCCGCTATGGCCCAATATTTTGGCGTGGTTCGTTTTTTTAAAAACACGCCACCAAACATCATCACTACCCCCCAAATTGCAGTCAATATAATTGCATTCATAATGTTATTCTAACACCCAAAGGGTTTTATTTTATAGTTATTTAAAAAAATCTTCAAATCAAAAACTACTAATCCTCTCCTACCTGATATTTACTCTACTTAAAATTTCTGAAACGCTTGACTGAGTTAAATGAATTACAGGTTCGGGGTAAATACCTAATATCAAAATTGCTATTACCAATATCACCAAAACAATGCTTTCTCCTGCACTCATTTTCTTTACCTTATCAACTAATGCATTTGCTTTACCATAAAAAGTTTTTTGCACCATTGAAAGCATATATACGGCTGATAGTACAATGCCAAGAGTAGCAAATGCCGCAAACCATTTATTAAAATGGAATATCCCATTTAACATCAGGAATTCACTCACAAATGAATTGGAAAGAGGGAGGGCGATATTTGCGAAGGCGATGATCACTACGAAAATAGCAAGGGTAGGTGATTTTGTGCCAAGCCCGCTCAATTCAGAAATCTTTCTAACGCCGGTTTTCTTTTCAATAATATCTACTACGACCCACAAAGCAAGAATATTAATACCGTGATTGAGCATTTCGAGCATTACACCCTGAAGACCTAATCTGTTTGTTGAAAAAATGGCAGCACCCATTAACCCAAGATGGGCAATGGAAGACCATGCTACAAATCTTTTTAAATCATTTTGATATAAGGCGATACAACTTGCGTAAAGAATTCCTATGATACAAAGTATCATTACAAAATGATCAAACTTGCCTACTGCCACAGGAAAAACAGGAAGAAGCCACCTGATCATACCAAAAATACCCATCTTCACCATAACACCACTCAATATCATTACGGAAGGATAGTTAGATTGTTCATAAACATCAGGCTGCCAGGTATGTAAAGGGAAAATCGGGATCTTAACCGCAAAGGCAATAAAGAAAAGCCAAAATAACCAATCCTGTTGGTGTGGCGATAAAAGCACATTATAAAAAGCATGTAGTGAAAAAGAGTGATTAGAGTCAGGAGATATGGATATGGTATGTACATATACATATATAATACCAACCAACATCAGTAGCGAGCCTAAAAATGTATAAACGAAAAATTTAAAAGTTGCCTGTATTCTTTTTTCGCCACCCCATTTGCTGCAAAGAAAATAAAGTGGAATCAAAGCCAGTTCCCAAAAGAAATAAAAGAGTAATGCATCAGTAGCAACAAAGACACCCATTATCCCAGCTTGTGATAGTAGCATCAATGCAAAAAAAACATTCGCATTTTTTCGTTCAGATTTATAAGTGGCCGCAAAAATAAGAGGGTAGGAGAAGGCGGTTAAAAAAGTGAGTAGAAATCCCATACCATCAAGGCCAACAGAAAAGCTCGACCCAATATAAGGCATCCACACATAAGATACATTACTATAATAGAAAAACTCAGGGTGGTGAGCTATATCGGAGTAAAATAAGCTGATAACAGATACCACCAGTGTTGCTATTGAAGATAAGAGCGCAAACATTTTTACGCTATTACTGTTTTTAATAAAAATAGCAATCAAACCGGTCACAAATGGTATCCAAATCAATAATTCAGGAAAAGTATAGTAATTGCCCAGCATTAATATTATTTTGTAAACAGTTGAATAATAAATAAAATAAGTAATCCAATAACCATTAATAATAAATAGGACCCCACTTGTCCGCTTTGTAATAATCTCAATTGCCGGCTTCCATAATTAACCCCGCGTCCAACACCATTTACAATTCCATCAATTCCTTTTTTATCAAAAATATTATTTAAGAAAGCGGATAAAGAACGATAAGGTTTTACAAAGAGGAAGTCATACGCTTCATCCACGTAAAATTTATTTTTAATTGCTTTTACAAATCCGTTTTCTCCGGGAGTAGAAGATGCATAATTTTTAAATTTATTCCAGGTCCAGATAGAAACAATAATTACCAACAAAGCCGAAACAATTACCAGGATCCATTCTGTTTGATGTGGAATCCCCTTTGTAGTTAGTATTTGATTTGAATGAGCAAAAACAGGAGATAAAAAATCATCTATTTTATTTCCATTTTTTGCAAAAATTTCTGGTAAGCCTATGAAGCCACAGATTGTAGCAAGTATGGCAAGAATAATTAAAGGAATCGTCATTATTGCAGAGCTTTCATGAATATGTTGTTCCTGTTCTGCAGTTCCTCTAAACTTTCCATTAAAGGTCATAGCCATCAACCGGAACATATAAAATGCTGTGAGTAAAGCGCCTCCTAAACCGAGGATATATAAGATCGGGCTTTGGGCATAAGTGGCCGAAAGAATTGCATCTTTTGAAAAGAAACCTGAAAATGGCGGAATACCAGAAATTGCAAGGCATGCGATAAAAAAGGTAACATAAGTAATTTTCATTTTTTTACCCAATCCGCCCATTTTGGTAATATCCTGTTCACCGCCCATAGCATGAATAACTGAGCCTGCTGCCAGGAATAAAAGCCCTTTGAAAAACGCATGTGTCATTACATGAAATACCGCAGCAGAATAAGCACCTACGCCCAATCCAAGAAACATATATCCTAACTGGCTAACTGTTGAATAGGCTAAAACTTTTTTAATGTCATTTTGTTTCAAAGCGATTATGGCGGCGACAATAGCTGTTGTTAAACCTATACTTGCGACACCAGCCATTGATATGGGCGCCAGAGAATACATTATGTTGCTGCGTGCAACCATGTAAACACCCGCAGTAACCATTGTGGCTGCATGTATCAAAGCTGAAACAGGAGTGGGACCGGCCATCGCATCAGGAAGCCAGGTATATAAAGGGATCTGAGCACTTTTGCCAATGGCTCCTACAAATAATAATAAAGTGATTCCTACAATTACAGGTGAGTTAATTGTTGATATGGAAGTGATAATTCCGTTTTGCGAATTAAAAAGTTCATGGTAAGAAACTGTTCCAAATGAAGATACCATCCAGAAAACAGCCAAAAGAAAACCAACATCTCCAATACGATTCATTATGAATGCTTTTTTACCCGCATCATTGTTGGCCTGATCCTTGAACCAGAAGCCAATAAGCAGGTAGGAACATAAGCCAACCCCTTCCCAACCAATATACATAATCACATAATTACCTCCCAACACTAGTAGCAACATGGAAAAAACAAATAGATTCATGTAAGAGAAGTACCTTCCAAAACCTGATTGCGTTTCATCTTTCATGTAAGAAACGGAATACACATGGATTAGAAATCCAACTCCTGTGATAATTAAGAGAAAAATGGAAGTAAGCTGATCTATCTGAAACTCAAAAGGGATGCTCAATTTACCCACATGAATAAAATCAAAATAAGAAATATTTTGTGTTATAAATCCTTCCTTTGAAACTGTTAGAAATATTAAAACGCTGATGCAAAAAGGTATAAATACAACAAGACTGCCAATAATACCAACTATTTTTTTAGGAAGAATATTCCTTCCAAGACCATTAATTAAACACCCAATAAGCGGAAAAAGAGGAACCAAATAAATAAGTTGAATTGCATCCATAAAACAGGCTTCAGTGTTGTTTTAAAATTTTAAATTATTTATTGAGTTTCATTTTTGAAATAAAATCAGTTTTTAGTTTTTTAACCTGTTCAAAAAATTAATATCAATGGAACGGGTGTTTCTGTATAACATTACAATAATAGCCAGCCCAACACTTACTTCGGCTGCAGCAACAATCATAATAAAGAAAACAAATATCTGGGCGCTTGTTGCCATTGAATAGCTGAAAGCATTTACTTCCCCAAGATGCATTTTGGAAAATGCAACTAATAATAAATTCACCGAATTCAACATTAACTCAATACACATAAAAACAATGATAGAATTTCTCCTGGTAAGCGCTCCGATAATACCAATACAAAATAAGGCTAAAGACAAAAATATATACCACTTAATTTCCATAATTTATTTCATTTTAGAAACACATTTTTCGTAAATCTTTTACTGCATTTTGAAAATTATGCTTTAACATCCAACGTCTTATTTTTTTTTACAGGATCTTTTTTACCAATTAAAATAGCGCCTATCATAGCGCTCAAAAATAAAACACTGCTTATTTCAAAAGGAACTACGTATTTATTAAATAAGGCTTTTCCAAGATTTTCAGTAAGTCCAACACTTGTTCCCCGTCTCATAATAATATTTCGTGTGTCAGAATGAGACAGAGCCGCAACCAAAACAATCATTAACATCAGGCCCGAAATAACTCCCGCCAGTTTCAGGTAAACATTTTTAATTGGCTCAGTCTCTGTATTCAAATTCATTAACATGATTACAAAAAGAAACAAAACCATTATGGCGCCTGCATATACTATAATATTTACGATCGCGAGAAATTGAGCGTTCATTAAGATATAATGGCCAGATATGGCAAAAAATACTATAATAAGAAATAATACGCTGTAGATAGGGTTTTTACTGGCCACCACACCTATTGCGCCAAATAGTGCCAGCGCAGATAAGAACCAGAATAGGATTTGTGTTATCTCCATTTTTTAAAATTCATACCGGCCTCCTTGCCATCCATCCCGACGACTATCGGAAAGAATTTTTGATAAGCAGGGTTCTTTTATTTGTTCGTTTACTTTTTTATTATTCTTCAAATCATTTTTAATGTTCATTGCCATGACCTTCAGGATGCGCTATTCTGTTACCTTTTGCTTTTGCAAAACCCTCGGGGTCTGTTTTAGGATCCGGAATCAACAAATCTTCTTTTCCATAAATAAATCCTTTACGCTGATAATTGGCCGGAGCAAAAGTTTCAGTCAAATAAACAGCGTCTTTCGGGCAAGCCTCCTCGCAATATCCACAAAAAATACACCTAAGCATATTGATTTCATATTTTGCCGCATATTTTTCTTCACGGTATAAATGTTCTTCTCCCGGCTTACGTTCGGCGCATTCCATAGTAATAGCTTCTGCAGGACAAGCTAAGGCACACAAACCGCAGGCAGTGCATCTTTCACGCCCTTCTTCATCCCTGTTCAAAATCTGTAAACCGCGGAATACCGGGCTGAATGGCCTTTTTTGTTCAGGATACTTGATGGTAACTTTCTTTTTAAAAAAATGACGAAATGTAATTGCCATTCCTTTAAAAATAGCAGGTAAATACATTCGTTCCCAAAGATTCATTTTTCTTCTGTCAACCGGTTTTATTCTATTTGTTAATGCTTCCATTATGATATTTGTGTTAAAACCTTTTCAACTTTTATTTTTAATACAGGTATATCTTTCACAAGTGTTTCCCAAACTCTTCTCCAATCAATACCCTTTTAAACATGTACATAATAATTTCTTGTGGCTTTCATCAATTGCCATTCTATTTCTGAAAACTTACTTTTTAGTTCATCAGAAATCTTAGCGCTATACTCACCAAGCATAATTAACCTTGTAATGCAAGCATCTCTTTTTTCTTCATTTCTCAAAAAATCTTCTTCATCAATATTCTGTATATATACCTCTAAATGGTTTATACAGTCAATTATAAATTCTAAAAAAGTCAAATCACTATTCATCTTTTATAAAGAATAAGTTTTTCTTTTTCTGCCTGTATTTTTATCCTTGGGAAAAATAAGTGTGTTTCCACCATGTCAACTTTTTTATTTAATGATTTTTCGATTCCCAATTGCAACTTGATAAAATCAAACAAACTCATTCTCTTATTCGTATCATCAATATCCACTATCAAATCCACATCACTATCTGCATTAGCATCTCCCCGTGCGTAGTTCCCAAACAAATAAACATTCTTTACAGGTTTATCTTTAAAATAATCCTGCACAATCTGTTTAATATTTTCCTGTTTTAAAATCATTCGCTGCAAAAATATTGTATAAGTTTTAGAAATGCCAGTGATTTTGTTTTAATAATATTAATACGCCTGTTAGCAGCATATTAAAAAGCGATAATGGTAACAGTATTTTCCAACCTAAATTCATTAATTGATCGTACCTAAATCTTGGCACTGTCCATCTCACCCACATAAATAGGAAAATGAATAATAATATTTTAACAAAAAATACTGCGCCTTCAATAATTGCTACCCAATTCATTCCTATAGAATGTATAAGGCTTGCGTCATTCACAAAAGGAATATCATAACCACCAAAATATAAAGTAGCCATGACCGCTCCACTTAAAAACATATTTACATATTCTGCAAATAAATAAAATCCAAGTTTCATAGACGAATATTCTGCATGATATCCGCCCATCAATTCATTTTCTGCTTCCGGTAAATCAAATGGCGTACGATTCGTTTCTGCAAAAGCACAAATAAGAAATATAAGAAATCCCAAAGGCTGCTTGAAAATATTCCACATCCCATCTTTTTGCTGCCCTACCATCGTATGCAAATTGAGAGTACCGGTCACCATCAACAGACCGATCAATGCAATTCCCATTGCCAGTTCGTAACTTACAATCTGAGAAGCAGCGCGCATTGCACCTAAAAGTGAAAATTTATTATTACTTGCCCAGCCACCTATCATAATTCCATAAACACCCAGGCTCACTACACCAAAAATGTAGAGAATTCCAATATTGATATCGGCTATTTGCAAAGAAACATCGCGGCCAAAAATATGAAATTTATCTCCCCAGGGAATTACAGCACTCACCATAATTGCTGTGAGCATCGCGAGAATAGGGCCAAGAATAAATAAAAATTTAGAAGAAAATTCAGGCACAATTTCTTCTTTAAAAAATAATTTTAAGCCATCTGCCATTGGCTGAAGAATACCAAAAGGGCCCGCACGATTTGGGCCAAGCCTGTCCTGCATAAATCCTGCAACTTTTCGTTCCATATAAGTAGAATACATAGCTACAAATAATGAAACCATCACTACCACTATAATTAAAACCAATTTTTCTGTGAATAAAGTCCAGTCAATGTTTAAAAGTATTTGATTCAGATACATGTCGTTACAGCTAAAATTTTAGTTATACTTGTTTATGATCATTAATGGATAATCTTTCGGCATCCGCTTCCTCTATTTCCTTTTCTTCATTTCTTTCGACAAATGTAGTTGAAGTAGCAGGCCCGGGCAAAATACTTAAATCTATATCAGAAGTATTTACCTGGCTTACTTCATTAATATCCAATAATAATAATGGGTTTCGGCCAAAAAGAACTTTATTTAACGGATCCGGAGGAACCACTTTTTCTACATAATGATTGGTGGAAATTACTGAATGCCTGCTGATTTTGGTAGGTCCTTCTATGACCCAGTCGGCAGTCTTTTTCTTTTCAAATCGGCACGTATTACATATCCATGCAGCTTTGCCATCAATATGTTGAACCTCACCCCATGGGTCTTTACGTGAGGTAACCCTGAATACTTCTTCCCCACGATACCACAAAGTAACTTTTCCGCAACATTTATCGCAATCCCTGTGAGCGTCCACGGGCTTCAAAAACCAAACACGATTTTTAAACCTGTAAGTACGGTCTGTTAGAGCGCCAACAGGACACACATCAATCATATTTCCGCTAAAGTCATTGTCAATAGCTTTGGAAATATAAGTAGATATTTCAGATGCATCGCCCCTTAATAATATTCCCTGGGTTCTTGAGTTAGTCAACTGATCAGCAACCATCAAACAACGATAACACAGAATACACCTGGTCATGTGAAGTTGAATATATGGACCTATATCTTCTCTTACAAATGTTCTTCTTTTAAATTCATAGCGGGTACCAACTTCTCCATTATCGTAACTTAAATCCTGTAGATAACATTCTCCTGCCTGGTCGCAGATAGGGCAATCCAAAGGGTGATTGATCAATAAATATTCTACAATACCATGTCTCGCATCAATCGCTTTTTCACTTGTAACATTTTTTACGATCATGCCATCCATCACTTCTGTTCTACATGAAGCTACCAGCTTAGGCATTGGCCTGGGATCTTTTGAAGAACCGGCAGCTACTTCTACCAAACAAGTACGGCATTTACCGCCGCTACCTTCCAGTGAACTATAATAACACATGGTAGGCGGCGCCACATGAGGTCCTATTTTGCGTGCAGCGTTTAAGATTGTAGTTCCCTTAGGTACTTCTATTGTAATACCGTCTATAGTTATTTTAAATAATTGTTCTTGTTCTTCAGGCATTGTAAATTAATTTTTCAAATTCTACTTTACATATTTATGTTGCTGCTACTTCTAAAGGATCTGCATAATGAGCTAGTCCATAATTTCTTACCAAACATTCTTCAGGGTTCAAAACATGCCATTCAAATTCATCTCTGAAATGCCTGATAGCAGCTGCTACAGGCCATGCGGCGGCATCGCCAAATGGGCAAATTGTATTTCCTTCAATTCTTCGTTGCACATCCCAAAGAAGATCTATATCTTTCATTTTGCCTTTTCCATATTCGATGTTGTGAAATATTTTTTCGAGCCAACCGGTTCCTTCACGGCATGGAGAACATTGGCCGCAACTTTCATGATGATAAAAACGGGAAATAGTATAAGTATGACGTACCACACACTGATCTTCATCTAAAACAATAAAGCCACCTGACCCCATAGAGCTCCCGGTAATAAAACCGCCATCAGCAAGGCTTTCGTAATTCATTAAACGTGGTTCGCCCTTAGCTGTTTTTAATAAAAGATTAGCTGGTAAAATAGGAACAGATGAACCGCCAGGGATACAGGCTTTCAATCTTTTTCCATTCGCGATTCCTCCACAATACTCATCACTGTAAATAAATTCTTCCACAGTAATGGTCATGTCAATTTCGTAAACACCGGGTTTATTAATATTTCCACAGGCAGAAATTAATTTAGTACCTGTTGACCTTCCAATTCCAATTTTTGAATAGGCTTCTCCGCCTTCATTTATTATCGGAACCACTGCACAAATTGTCTCTACATTATTTACGACAGTAGGGCATCCCCATACTCCCTTTACAGCCGGGAATGGCGGTTTAATTCTCGGTAAACCTCTTTTGCCTTCAAGGCTTTCAAGAAGCGCGGTTTCTTCGCCACAGATGTATGCACCTGCTCCACGATAAAGATATATTTCGCAATCAAACCCACTGCCTAAAATATTTTTCCCAAGAAAACCATTTTGCTTTGCTTCATCCAAAGCTACCTGGAGAATATCGGCTACCCAATCATATTCACCACGGATATAGATATACGAAACCGTACTTCCCAAAGCAAAAGAGGAAACAATCATTCCTTCAATCAAAAGATGCGGAATAAATTCCATCAAATAGCGGTCTTTGAAAGTTCCCGGCTCACTTTCATCAGCATTACAAACCAGGTAGCGCGCAACTCCTTCAGGTTTTGCCAGGAAACTCCATTTTAAACCTGTTGGAAAGCCAGCGCCACCACGGCCTCTCAGCCCACTTTTCTTCACCTCCTCAATAATATCTCCGGTCTGCATTTTCAATGCCTTTTCCACACTTTGATAACCACCTTCACGACGATACACTTCAAAGGTTTTTATTCCCCGAATATTTATCTTATCTAATAATAATTTTTTTGACATATTATAATTTAAAAAGAAAACTATTTCTTATAATCATGATTAAACATCCAGTTGAACCCAAATTTATCGGTAAGCATCCCAAACCTTGCTCCCCAAAATGTATCCTGTAATTCCATTGTAACTTTCCCTCCATCAGCCAGGTTAGCAAAAGCTTTATTCAATTCATTTACATTTTCAAAATTCAACGACAAACTTAAATTTGTTCCTTTAGACACGGTCTGGCCTTCTATTCCATCGGAAACTAAAAAATTTAAATCGCCTGATTTAAAACTCGCGTGCATAATTTTATTTTTCTGGCTTTCAGAAGATTTCACAGGCGATTCTCCAAAAGTTTGCTTAAACACAATTTCTCCGTCTAAAGCTTTACAATAAAAGTCAAGCGCATCTGAGGCATCTCCATTAAAGTTTAAATAAGGAATAATTGCTTCCATGAAAATACTTTTTATTTAATTATTTCTGGCGCTGTAATTTCTGCATTCTTCAATTATCTGATCCACTTTTTCAGTGGTGAGATGTTCTTTATAAAATTTTCCCATCTGCATCATTGGCGCATAGCCACATGCACCAAGGCATTCTACTGTCTTTAAAGTAAACATCCCATCTTTAGTAGTTTCACCAACTCCAATGTCTAATTTCTTCTTAATGTATTCAATTATCTGATCACTTCCTCTCAACATACATGGCCCTGTTTGGCATACTTCGAATACATATTTGCCTACAGGTTTTAAATTGAACATGGAGTAAAAAGAAGCTACTTCATAAACCTCAATCGGTTGAAGATTTAATAAAGAAGCTACATAATCCATTGCGTTTACATTCAGCCATCCGAATTCTTCTTCAGCTAAATGTAATACTCCCAGTAAAGCGCTTTTTTGTTTGCCTTCGGGATAATGGCTTATCAACTCATTTACTTTATTTAATTTTTCGGGTGAAAAAGTCATTTGTTCTTTTTTCTTTTTTTTAATTTATTAATATCGGCAATATCCTGTGGCCTTCCGGCTTTTTCTTTTACTTTTAATAAATCAGAATAACCAATAAAATTAACCGGAACATTTTCAAAACTTACTATTTTTTTATTTTGCCAGGCTTCTTCAAAAGGCACCCCATACAGATCATTTAAAATATCAATTCTTAATGGAGGGAAACCCAATTGAGTTATGAAATTCTTTTTTAAAAAATCTTCTTTTTTTAATTTTAAAGAACTAAAACCAAAAACATTTATAACCTGAACCATTTTTGAAGCATTCCTTTCCGACATCTCAATACAAACATCAATATCTTTTGTTGATCTCGGGTAACCATGAACACTTACAGCATAACCGCCAATCACCAAATATCTTACATCGTGTTTATTGCATAATTCTATGAACTCGATAATATCTCTTTCCAGGCTAATTTTCGTCGTCATAAATGCTTCGTTTAGAAACCACCTTTTTTATTCTTCCATCAGCATCTCCAAAGATCATTTTTCTTAATTCTGTTAATTCCTTCAATCTCTCTTCAGCGGTTGCATTCGCCCAATATTTATCATCAGCAATCTCTGCTTCGGCAAAAGTTACTTTTCTTACTACCTTTCTAATTTTTCTTTCTTTCTGCATTCGTAATTCGTATTCTTTAATTCTCAATTTATCACGCGTCCAACTCTCCGGCTATTAAATTCAAACTACTCATCGTAATTATTGCATCACTCAACAATCCTCCTTTTGTCAATTCAGAATAAGCCTGGTAATAAATAAAACAAGGCCTTCTGAAATGAAGCCTGTAAGGTGATCGTCCTCCATCAGTAATCAAATAAAACCCCAGTTCACCATTGGCGGCCTCTACAGAAGAATAAATTTCACCTACCGGCATTTTGGTTTCGCCCATGATAATTTTAAAATGATAGATAAGTGCTTCCATTTTTGAATAAACATCTTCCTTATCCGGTAAATAATAATCAGGAACATCAGCATGAAAAACTTCGGCTTCGGCGCCTTTAAATTCCTGTACTTTTTGATAGGCTTGTTTTATAATTTCAAGACTTTGCCACATTTCCTGGTCGCGAACTAAAAACCGATCGTAACAATCACCAGTAGAGCCTACTGGAATCGTGAAATCAAAATCTTCATAACTGCTGTACGGTGTCAATATTCGTACGTCATAATCAACACCGGCAGCACGAAGATTTGGGCCGGTGAATCCATAATTCAAAGCCCTTTCAGCTGAAATAGGTCCTACTCCAATTGTACGATCCATAAATATCCTGTTACGGACAAAAAGTTCATCGAACTCTTTTAGAACGGGAGGCCATTCTTTGATAAATTTTTCTAATTTTTCAAAAGCTTGGTTGGTGAAGTTTCTTTCAAAACCTCCGATACGACCTATATTGGTAGTAAGGCGAGAGCCACAAATTTCTTCATAGATTTCATATATCAACTCGCGATATTGCATCACATAAAGAAACCCCGAGAAAGCGCCTGAATCAACACCAACAATAGAGTTGCAGATCAGGTGATCAGAAATACGCGAAAGCTCCATGATAATAATCCGAAGATAATCTACCCTTTTAGGAATTTTTATTCCAAGCAATCTTTCGCAGGTAATATGCCATCCAAAATTATTAATGGGAGAGGAGCAATAATTTAATCTGTCGGTAAGAGTGGTAATCTGGTAGGGTGTTCTGTGTTCTGCTATTTTTTCAAATGCGCGATGAATATAACCCACCGTTTGTACTGCGCTCACTATGGTTTCACCATCAAGCTCTATTATATTCTGAAACACACCATGAGTAGCGGGATGCGTGGGTCCCAGGTTGATGGTAGTAGTTTGTTTTTCAACATTTCCTTCCGGTAAAGTAACATGCTCGCTCATTTTATTTTCGTTTCTTTTTCAACTAACTATTTATTTCAGAAATTTTTCCTTTGTAAAATTCATTCCCGATTTTTTGTTTTTTCAAATTTTCTTTTCTCAAAAACAATCGGGATTGCCTGTTTAATTTACTTCCTAAACGCTTCTAATCTTTTCTAAACCTTCTTCTACCGTCCAAACATTTCATCATCTTTGTCCGTTCTCTTTTGATCTTCCAACGGAAACTCTTTCCTTAATGGGAAATAATCCATTTCATCTACATTCAAAATCCTTTTCAAATTAGGATGTCCTACAAAATTTACTCCATAAAAATCATAAGTTTCTCTCTCCATCCAATTAGCCGCAGAATACAAGACAGTAGCACTAAATACGTCCGGTTTTTCTATATCAGTAAAAATTTTAAAACGGATGCGAACATTTTCAGAAAGATTATGCAAATGATAAACGACTGCCAATTCTTTTCCTTTATTATCCGGATAATGAACCGCACATAAATCGGTCATAAATTGAAAACCCAAAGCAGGTTCATCAAAAAGGTATTGAAGTACTTTTAAATTCAAATTTTTATCAGAGGAAAAGGTAAGCATGCCATAAGGTTCTTCCCATCCGGTAAGTTGCTCACCAAATTTTTCAGTTAATTTCTGTTTGATTGTTCCGTTTGTTAATGCCATATTCCAATTTGAAAATCACTTAGTAATTTTTACTTATTATTTTTTACTACACTTATTTATTATTGTATTCCATAAGTATCCATCAACTCTTTGTATCGCTCAGAATGTCTTCTTCTCAAACTTTCGTTTCCTACAATATCCTGAATTCTTATAAACCCATCTATGATAGCTTCTGGCCGGGGCGGACAACCTGGAACATAAACATCTACCGGGATAACCTGATCAATTCCCTGGAGCACAGAATAGGTGTCAAAAATACCACCACTGCTTGCACAGGCTCCCATAGCCAAAACCCAGCGCGGTTCTGCCATCTGAAGATATACTTGTTTCACAACCGGTGCCATTTTTTTGGCAATCGTACCAATTACCATTAAGAGATCGCACTGCCTGGGAGTAAAAGCAACTCTCTCGGCACCAAATCTTCCAAGGTCATAATGAGAGGCCATAAGCGCCATAAATTCTATACCGCAGCAACTGGTGGCAAAAGGCAAAGGCCAAATAGAATTTTTTCTTGCCAGACCCACTACATCACTAAATTTTGCTGCAAAAAAACCTTCACCGGTAAGACCTTCAGGAGCCGATACAAAAGATATGGGTTTCTCCAGAGGTTTTTTAGTGATATTATATTGGACAGGACGTGCCATAATTTTTTAATTTGCTGATTAACCAATTAACTGATGTGCTAACTAGCTAAACACAGTTTTCAATTTATTTTTTCATAAGCTTAATTCTTACACCTTCCTATTTTCTCATAAGCACATTAATTTTCATCTTCCCAGTTTAATCCTCCTTTTTTAATGATATAAATAAACCCGGTAAGAAAAAATCCGATAAACATACAAATTGCTCCAAAACCACTCCATCCTAATTCTCTAAAGTTGACGGCATACGGATAAAAGAAAATTACTTCCACATCAAAAAGAACAAATAAAATAGCTACTAAAAAATATTTAACCGCTATTGGCTTTCTTGCATTTCCCTGTATTTCAATTCCACCTTCAAAATTTACGAGTTTATCTGCTGTTTTTCTTTTGGGACCTAAAACATTTGTACCATAGATCATTAAAGACAACAAGGCCAAAGCGAATATAAGTTGTATGCCGATTGGCAAATAATTAGAAGTACTATTGATAACCTGAGCCTGTAAAAAAAATTGTATCAAAACTGAGATTTTTGTTTTGCAAAAGTAAGGGAGCAACATCAATTATCCATAAGAGAATTAACGGGAAATAAAGTTTTTTATTTTTATTCAATCATAATTCATAAATCATTTCTCCTAAAATCCGTAATAAAAAAACTCCCGTTGGTGGGAGTTTTTTTGATAATTTATTTGTGTTATTTTTTTTAGTATTCGTTGTTGCCTAAGGTTTTTTTGCTTTGTTAGCTGCCTCTTGCTCCTGCTTTTGTACAGCAGCCAAAGCAGTTTTCGTTTGTAAGGCAGTAGCATCAGTAGGATCCGCTACTAATATTTGATCATTATAATAAATAGCAGAATCCGTATTGTGTTTTATATTATAATAATACGCAAGCATATATCTTAAAGCCGGAATCAATTTGTCATTTACAGAGGCTTTATCTTTGGTAGTATCTGCAATAGCGATTACTTTTTCGTAATCCGGTTTGGCCAAACCTAAAGTGTTTGATGTATCTATACCTTCGGCGGCATGACCACCTAAATACCAGCCTAAAATATCATCAGGATATTTTTGTTGGTAAAGCTTAAATACAGAATCTGCTGTTACATAGTTTCCGCCACGATAATCATTATAACCTGCATAAAATAAATCTACTTTTCCATAAGCGGTATCAATGCTTAAAACTTTACCAAACCATTTGCCTGCCTGAAGATAATTTTTACTATCAACATAACTTTGGGCTACATCTTTTATATATCCAATTTTTTTAGACATAACAGTATCCATGGCAATTGCCTTGTCAATCATTGAGTCCGCCAATGCCTGCTGGCCGGGGAATTTTAATAAGATTCTTCCGTAAGTAGCATAATCTTTTGGCCCAATATTATCCGGATTTACTTTTGCAAAATATTGTTCAAAGGCTTCTTTTGCCTTTAGAGAATCACCCAATTTGTCATAAGCATATCCTTTTAAACCATATAAATTAGGATAGGCTTTTTCACCTGCTGCTGCTATACATGAATTTGCCTGTGTAACAGTTTCCTGGTATTTACTGGAAACAAGCATGAGAGAGGTCTGTGCATAACAGTTTTTAGATTCTTTATCTGCATGAGCTATATACTTATCAAGATATTCAGCCGCAGTATTTACATCGCGATTATAATAATAACCATAGAGCCAATAGTAAACCGGAGCAAAATTGGGATCTTCCTGGATGGCATCCAGGTAGTGTTTCATATAAATTGTTTGCTGTCCGTAGCCCTGCGTTTCATAAATTCTGCCAATCATCCATTCCGCCCTGGCATCTTTTGAATCAAGTGCCAAAGCCTTTTGGTAATTGATAATGGCATTGGAGCCATCGTTTAATCTCCAGTATCCATGACCTATTAGATTATATATTTCGGGATTTTTTTTATCTCTATCTGCCGCTTGATTCAACATATCAATTCCATATAGAATATTACCGTTTTTGGTCAATACATTTGCCCTTCCTACCGCTTCCTGAATTGCATCCCTATCTCTTTTTTTGGTCAAATTTATAGCAGTTTCAAAGCGATTACGGGCATCCGTTGTATCTCCATCCCTCAATTCTACCTGTCCTATTCCTACCATAAGTAAAGGATTATTTGGGTTAGCCTGTAGCATTTTCTGGTACAAAACTTTAGCCTTAGTAGTATCTACAATATCCTGGTCTTCAAGGTATGTTTGCCCAAGCCAATAAGCCGCCTCTATATTATTAGGATCAGAAGCCAGCAATTTTTGAAATACGCCTTCTGCGCTTTCATATCTTTCGTAATTCAAGAATTGTTTTCCATCATTGATACTCTGGGCGAATAACATATTGCCCATTAAAATTAAGGAAGCGAAGAGTCCGATTTTTTTCATGTTTACAATTTTTACTTTTTTTATTAATAACTGGTTTTGATTTTAAATTTAGTAGTTATTTGCATTACGTATGGTAAAATTCATTCTTGCCGGCCATAAATATGCCCGCCTGAAAATCAATTGCCCTCTTTCAAATTGCATAAAATGTGCAAATCCGCTGGCAAGACCATTATATTCTTCTTTAATAATATAATACAAACTTTGCACCATTGGATATCTCATTAGCATGATATTGGCCTGGTAAGGTTTTACAAAGGTTATTTCAGGGCAAATATTACATTCAATAGATGCAATTCGAACTTTCGTCAAAAAGCTTAATTGAGTAGTATCTTCAGGGTTTCCGATCCAGCTCACTCCCACAAAACCTAATGCATTTTTATTGTTGGCCACATAGTTTATTACAGCTTCGCTGTTTTTTTCGGCAAATACTCTTTTTTGATCTAAAGGTTTTCCTCTTAAAACAGAATCCATTATATAACGAAGCGTACTTGTTTGTTGTAATCCGTCAAACACCGGTACCAATTTTGTTTCAGAACTCCCATCAAGAATATTTTTTAGATCATTAGTGCTAAAAATAGAGTCAGGTGAATCCCTGTTTACTATCACAGCAACAGCACCAAAAGCAATTTTGGCCCAGGTGGGTGAGATGGATATGCTATCTTTATAATACTGCTCTTCCTGAGGAGTAAGCACACGCGTTACAATTATCATTTTCGTACTATCTTTTATCAGGTCTTTAAAACATTCTGATTCGGGTTTATAATCCGCAATTATTTTAGTACCCGGATGCAACGCCTCATAAACCTGAATTTCAGAATCTATAACCGGTTCAAAAGCTTCGTCCACACTAATATGTATGGTTCCTTTGTCAGGAGAATCAAGGTCAGGCCTTGTGTTTTCATGGCATCCTGCAAAAAAAATCCACATTAAACCCATCATGAAAATGATGCTCAAAGGGCTTATCATCCTGTAATTTAAACCAATCATTCTTTATAATATTTTTTTTTGAATCCTCTGTATAATCTCCATGAACCATAAATAATAACCATTACCGCAAAAATTTTGGCAAGAGTACTTGCAGCAAAGTCAGAGGCTAAATTTAATTGTTTCGCAAACAAAATAATTATTCCTACCCCAACATAAATAAATCCCATCCCCAAATCCGTTATACTTCTCATCAGAACATAACGCCTGGTTTTGTTATCTGGAGTATTCTCAAATTCTTCAAGACTCATATCCTACATTTTAAGAGAAAGGCGGCAAGTTAAAATAAAATAGAGAAATTGCCACTTTTACTGTTCCAATATATTTTTTACCTCAATCATCTTATTTTTTACCTGCATTAAAATAAATTCTTTAATTAAAGATGATCATAATTTTATAATTGCTGCAAGAGAATTGTTAATTCTCAGGTAATATTTTTAAGACAATATAATGATGCGTAAACATTTATTTTCCACAACAATATAATTACCAAATTTAAAACAAGTTTCTTTTATTACCATACAAATAACTTTACACCCTTTTTCTTTTACAATAATTAAACAATATTTTCGCACATCCAAATTGATAAGTATTGAAGCATACAGTTATGAAACCATCATTACCACAGGGGACAAGAGATTTTGCAGCGGAAACATTGCGCAGACGGGGTTTTATTATTGAAACTATTAAAGACGTCTTTGAATTATATGGTTTCGAACCTTTGGAAACTCCGGCCCTGGAAAACCTGGAAACGCTCATGGGGAAATATGGTGATGAGGGAGATAAATTAATTTTTAAAATTTTGAACAACGGTCTTGATAATCCTGCAAAAAAAGAAAAAGCGATTAAAGATTTTGAAAATATCTTAAATGGGAAAAATGATAAAAGTATTACAGAAAGGGCATTAAAATATGACCTTACGATTCCGTTTGCAAGATACATGGCCATGAATTATGGGAAATTAACCATACCTTTTAAACGTTACCAGATTCAACCTGTTTGGCGTGCCGACAGGCCGCAGAAGGGAAGATACCGCGAGTTTCTTCAATGTGACGCGGATATTGCCGGCACCTATTCTTTAATTAGCGATGTGGAACTTACCCAAATTTATAAAGATGTTTTTGGCAGATTAAAAATTCCTGTAGAGATCAAAATTAACAACCGGAAAATTTTATATGCATTGGCTGAAGTGTGTGGCAGTATTGATAAAATAAACGCAATTACCATAGCCATAGATAAACTCGATAAAATTGGTATTGGGAAAGTAAAAGAAGAACTTTCTGCAAACGGCCTATCGTCTGAAAATATTTCCATAATAGAAAGGTATATAAATATTGATGGTAGCAATGAAGAAAAATTGGGAAAAATCTCAAGAATTATTGATTCTTCGGAAACCGGCAAAAAAGGAATTGAAGAATTAAAATACATTTTAGAATTTTTAAACGCCAATCCAAAAAACAATAAAGAAGAAATTCCGATAGCAATTGTGATAGACTTTACTTTAGCCCGCGGGCTTAATTATTATACAGGTATTATTTACGAAGTGAAGGCAAAAAATGTAGAGATGGGTAGCATAGGTGGTGGTGGCCGTTATGATAATTTAACCGGGCTCTTTGGAGTTCCTGATATTCCGGGAGTAGGCATCAGTTTTGGATTAGACAGGATTTATGATGTAATGAATGAATTAAATCTTTTTCCCGAAAACATCAATCAATCAACACACGTTTTATTTTTTAACCTGGGTGAAAAAGAAAGCAAGTATTCTTTTGATCTGATGCAACAACTGAGACATAAGGGAGTCTCATGCGAATTATTTTATGAAAATTCCAAATTGGAAAAACAATTCAAATATGCAGAGAAAAAGAATATTTCATTCGCAGTAATTATAGGTTCAAAAGAAATAGAATCACAAACTTGTATAGTAAAAAATCTTGCGACAGGCGAGCAACAAACTATATCCGATCATCAAATTGTCCAATTTTTTAAAAAATAAATGGGTTATTTTATGTAAAATTTGTAATCCATTTTAGATACCTTATTTTTATACAAAAACTTTCATTCATCTTAAATAATTTTTTATGAAATCATTTTATAAACTTTCGATTGCTTTCGGTGTAATGATTATTTTATTTTCATCCTGTGGAAAAAATAATGAAGCAGGGAAAATGATTCCCGGTAATGCACTTTTTGTAGCCCAACTAACCATGAAATCTCTTAACAGTAAATTATCCTGGGATCAATTAAAACAAACAGCCTGGTATCAAAAAGCATATTCAAATGCATCAACCCCTGATTGGAGAAAAAAAATCCTTGACAATCCTTCCGCCAGCGGAATTGATTTTGATAATGGGTTAACATTTTTTGTTTCGAAAGGTAACGGAAACGATTATTTTTTGGCAGCCGAAGGAAAAATAAAAAATGAAAATGATTTTGAACAATTCAATAAAAACTTTGATTCTTCGCAAGCAGTAACAAAAGAAGATGGCATTAATTTACTTATCCTAAAAGATAAAAATGTTGTTGGATGGAAAGATAAAGATTTTGTTTATGTAATGAATCCTGAAACAACCGCTTCCGAAATGTATAGGTGGAAAGACTCTTCTAAACTGCAACCCGACATGCCGGTTGATAAAAGCGCAGAACTTTCAGAATTTTGTAAAAAACTTTTCTCATTAAAGACGGACAGCTCATTGGCAAATAATGATAAATTCAGTTCACTTTTAAAAGAAAATGGAGATATACATCTATGGCAAAATAATGAAGCGATAATAAATAGCAGGCCGGATATGGGAATATTAGGTATGGTGAAATTAGATGCATTTATCAAAGACAATATCAGCACTTATACAGTAAATTTTGATAAAGGTGAAATTGATGTCAACCAAAAAAGCTATGTAAGTAAGGATTTGGCAGATGTACTTAAAAAATACATGGGCAATTCTATCAATATGGATATGATAAAAAACATTCCTTCACAAAATATACTTGGTTTGTTAGCATTTAATTTCAAGCCTGAAGGTTTAGTCCAACTTATCAAATTGACTGGCGCAGATGGATTGGTCAATAGCTTTTCACAAAAAATGGGCTTTGGCCTTGATGACATTTCCAAAGCAACAAATGGAGATTTTCTTCTTGCTTTCACCGATTTCAAAATGAATAAAAGTCTTTTAAATAGTAATGATTCAGGTGGAAATTTAGGGAATTTAAACAAACCCGATTTCAATTACATCTTCTCAGTAGGAGTAGGAGATAAGGCAAGCCTTCAAAAAATAATTGACGGAATAAAAAAAATGGGTTCTCAAATGGGTAAAGATTCGTTTGTGAATAATTATGTGATGAATGATAAAACATTTGCAATCGGAAGTTCTCTTTCTTTTGCGAATCAATACCTTGCCGGCAACAATAATAAATATGAATTTACAGATAAATTCTCTGGTCATCCTGTCGGATTTTTCCTGGATATTCATAAAATACTTTCTCAATTCGCTACAACTGAATCCGCAAATGCGGATGATAAGGCAATGCTCGACAAAAGCCTGAATATGTGGAATAATATTACAGCTTACGGAGGAGATTTTAAAGACAATGCATTTACATTTCACACCGAAATAAATTTAATCAATAAGGATACCAGCAGTCTTAAACAACTTAGTGATTATATAAATGCAATGTATAAAATCAATGAGGCAAAAAAAGATGAAAATAATAACAAACTGGATTCATTATTAGTTCCTCCGCCAATTGATACAGTTAAGTAAAATAATTTTTTTGTAAAAAAGTAATGATGCAGATACAACTGCGAAAGATAACGCCGGATTATATTGAGCAGAAAAAAAGAAGTGATTCGCAAATCTGGGAACAAACCATTGCTATAAATAAGGGCGAACATTTGCATATTGTAGCCCCTTCGGGCAGTGGTAAAACTTCTTTGATACATTTTATCTATGGATTAAGGAAAGATTATTCCGGCTCTGTTTTTTATGATGACATGGATATTAAAAAACTTTCCACAGAAGACTTTTCCACGTTTCGCCAGAATAAAATAAGTATTATTTTCCAGGATCTGAGATTGTTTGAAAACCAGACAGTACAAGAAAATATTGAAATAAAAAGAATTTTAAATCCCTATCATCAGCCTGAACGAATTATTGAAATGTTAAAAAAACTTGGGGTAGAAAATAAATTGAATCAATTGGTAAAAACATGCAGTTATGGCGAGCAGCAACGCATTGCGATTATACGCTCTTTGATGCAGCCATTTGATTTTTTATTGCTGGACGAGCCTTATAGTCACCTTGATGAATTGAATAGAAAAAAAGCGATGGATCTTATTTATGAAGAATGTGAGAAACGTGGTGCAGCAATGATTTTTGCAGACCTGAAACCATTGGATTTTTTTAAAGATGAAAAGATTATTTATTTGTAGCCTCACCTCAACCTCTCTCCAATGAAGAGGGGAAGTATTTCTTAGGCTTCAATTAAAATAGACTAATTAATTTATTGGTTTATTGTCAGCCTTGAAGGTTGTAATTTCTCAAGATTGGACAACGTCAATGTAATTTGTGTTATTAATTCGTAAAATAAATGCCTTTATCATATAAAAATATCGAGCCCTTAATTATCTCCGGAAAAAATATTTTCTCAAAATGGCTGGGATATTTTGGGTTGGGAATTGGTGTTTTAATATTGCTGATTTCTATACAAATGTTTGTAAACATTCAGCAATTACTCCATGAAAACGACCCAAGAAAAAACGGTGCTTATGATTATATTTCAATTTCCAAAACTATTACCAATGATAATATGGGTAAGGATAATAGTTTTACAAATGCAGATTTAGAAAATCTAAAAAACCAATCAACCATTGCAGGAGTAGCTCCATTGATCTCTAATAAATTCAGAGTGCGCGCCACTGCCGGGGATATTATTCCTTTCAGTACCGATCTTTTTTTGGAAAGCATCAACAACAATTACATTGACACCGTTCCTCCATCCTTTAACTGGCGCCCCGGACAAATAACGGTACCCATAATTTTCTCATCGGATTTTTTAGAGATGTATAATGTATTTGCACCGGCACAGGGTTTACCCCAACTTTCGGCGAAAACGATTTCATCTGTAAATATTATTTTAGAATGTTCAGGCCCGTATGGTTCACAAAACTTTAAAGGAAGTATTGTGGCTTTAAGTGATCGCATCAATTCATTGTTAGTACCACAAACTTTTATGAACTGGAGCAATCTTCATTTCATGGGAGATACCTCTGTTCATCCTTCAAGGGTATATATTAAAACAAAAGACGCCAACAATCCCAAATTGATTTCCTACCTGGATCAACAAGGTTATCACCTCAATAAAGACAAAGTAAAATTCAGCCGTATCAAAAGTGTTTTACAAAATATTGTAAGCGCTTTGGGAGTATTTGGAATTTTAGTAATTGTACTCGCATTGATGTTATTCTCATTCTATCTGCAACTGATGATTGCAAAGAGCAAAGATAATCTTCGTCTATTGCTTACGTTAGGTTATTCTCCAAAATGGCTGGCAAATAGTGTTGCCAAAACATGGCTGCCTGTTTATTTATCCATCATTATAGTCGCATTAATACTTACCGAAATACTTCATTTATTATTTATGCAACTGTCTTTCATAAATAATGATAACCTTTCTTATGTTCTTAACTGGAGTGTTTGGCTTACAGCCCTATTTTTATTTGCATTAACGATTTTTATTAATGTAAGATTGGTTAAGAAAGAATTGGGGAATATATTATAAGAAGATTTTAGAATTTTCGACTTTGTATATTTCTTAATATTCAAATTTGAAATTTTGTATTCTTACATTCTTTTCACTTTTCAATATTAATCCGATCGTTGCTGGTTTCAGGTTGTGAAATAACTAAAAACTCAAGTTCTTCAGATGTTTCATTTGCGATATAATGTTGCGTCATTGGGTTTACCAGAAGCCCCTGCTGTTCCTTTATGATTTCTTTTTTATTATCATGATAAAAAGTAGCGCTGCCTTTTAGTATAAAGAAAAACTGTTGGGCAATTGTATGGTAATGCAATTTTTCTTTAGAACTTTCAGGCATCCTTTCATGTTTAACTGATAAACCTGGCGTATTGGCCAAAACCCAGCTATCACATTTATCGCCCCACAAATAATGAACAGCGGTTTTTTTATCAATGATTTTATTCATAGATGATCCAAATATTTAAAATTGTTTTTACTTTTCAAAGTTAGGTCAAAGAAGAAGTAACGGGATTGTTTTATCAGATGACGAAACCGATAAAATTTAAAAAACTATAACGGTCTCCGGACGAAATTCAGTTATTATTTAATTAATATTAATGTTTTTTGTATTTACCTTCGCGGAAATTTTGAAAAAAAAGATAATCATTTCCTCGGCTAAAATATATGATGAGCTGCTAAAATATATTGAGATTATCAATCAATGGCGTAAAAAAAGGGTTTCTAATGCCAATTTTTTAATCTTAGCAGCAGCAGTAGTTGGCATACTTGGTGGTATTGCTGCTTCTGTATTGAAAGAACTTACTAATTACGTGGCTAATTTTCTGCAAAACGATCTGCATTGGGAATATAAATATTACCTATACCTTTTTTTCCCGCTTATAGGTATTTTTCTTACAGTATTATATATACGTGTATTTATAAGGAGGAGTAAGTTTCAACATGGGATTCCTCCGATATTGACAACCATTTCCCATAATTCCAGCAAGCTTGATTTTCATAATATTTATAGCCAGATTATTTCAAGTGCACTCACAGTAGGACTTGGCGGTTCTGCCGGACTTGAAGCGCCTGCGGTGGCTAGTGGTGCAGCTATTGGTTCCAACATTGGTCGTTTTTTTGGGTTGAACTACAGGGAGACCACTTTGCTATTAGCGTGTGGTGCAGGTGCCGGCATATCTGGCGCATTCAATAGTCCTGTAGCCGGAATGATCTTTGCCATTGAAGTAATCATGCCGGAATTCACTATCCCAGCTGTAATACCTTTATTAATTGCATCAGCTTTTTCATCAGTAGTATCGCAAATTATTTATAAGCAGCCATTGTTTGTGCTGGTAACAAGTGGCTGGACTGTAGAATCCTTTTGGTATTATCTTGTTTTAGGTATTCTCGCCGGGATTTATTCAGTTTTTTTCAGCAAATTGAATCATTATATTCATGAATCTTTCTCAAAAATAAAAAACCGATATAATAAAATATGGATTGGCGGAATTATTTTAGGAGTAATGATTGCATTGTTACCTGCCTTGTACGGTGAAGGGTATATTACCATTCAGAAATTATTAGATGGCAATTATCAATCCCTTTTGGCAAATAGCTTATTTCCAAAATATCAAACAATACCCTGGGCTTTGGTAATTTTTGGAGCACTTTCATGCATTGGAAAATCTTTTGCATGTGGCATTACGATGAGTGCAGGGGGCAACGGTGGCATGTTTGGCCCCAGTGTAGTAGTTGGTGGGCTATTTGGTTTTGCATTAGCATTTGGACTTAACCAAACCGGAATGACTCACCTGGATGTTACCAATTTTATTATTGCAGGAATGGCCGCCTCGGTCAGTGGAATGATGCACGCTCCATTAACCGGCGTTTTTTTAGCTGCAGAAATTACTGGCAGCTATTCGCTGATGGTTCCTTTAATGCTCGTTTCTGCGATTTCTTATTTCCTCAACAAGGGTATTTTGAAATATTCAATCTATACCAAAGGCCTGGCCGAACAAGGCACCCTGGTTACGCAGGAAGACAGGGAACATAATGTATTGAGAAGAATCAAACTAAAATACCTCATCGAGAAAGATTTTGTAATTCTTCGTCCCAATGAAACTCCCCGAAGCAGAAGCGCTGATATTGTACATACAAACAGGAATGTTTTCCCGGTGGTAACGAAGGAAGGTGAATTATTTGGAGTTTTATTTAGCGACCAGTTATTGGAGTTGCTTGTAAGCACTAAAGCTGAAGATCAAAATCGTTTAATAAAAGATATAGCTCAACCTCCGGATAAAACCATTGATATTAATACTTCTATGTATGATGTGATGCGGATAATGGATAGCCATGATACACGTATTCTACCAGTTACCGGCCCCAATAATACATACCTGGGATTTGTTTCAAAAAACGGAATCTTTAATAAGTATCGTCATATACTGAAAAGGCAGGAAGATCTTATGAAATGGTTGTAGCGAATTTATAAATAAAGAAGGGCAGTGTTGAAAATTGAATCTTGTATTTATTTAATTAATTTTCCTATAATTTATATTATGTTAAGTAGAATATTCACGAATCTTAATGACAACTCAACCACTACTTTAGAAACACTCCCCTTTAAAAGAATTTAAAATGATAATTGAATGTAGGTTCTTTATTTCTTCACTACATCAAATCTTTCTTTTAATTGGATATCTTCCGATGAATTTCCAATCATTGCAATAAACCATCCGGGCTCTTCTGTAAATTTCATCTCGCGGTCGTATAAACCAAGATCGTGAGGAGTTATTTCAAAAGTGATATTTTTTGATTCACCGGGATTGAGAGTGACACGGGTAAAGCCTCTGAGTTTTTTCACATAAGTAGTTACGCTACTGAGTTCATCATGGATATAAAGTTGTGGAACATCGTCACCTTTTACTTTTCCGGTATTAGTAACAGTAAAGGAGACACTAATATCACTCCCTGCTTTTGGTTCCAGGGGGGTTACTTTCATATTCGAATATTGGAAAGTCGAATAACTTAAACCGTAGCCAAACGGATACAAAAATCCTTTTACCCTCGCTGCTCCTTCTCCTTCATCGCCTGGCATCATTGGGAAGGAAAGGATAGCCTGACCTGCTGATTTTGGAAATGAGATGGCCAATTTTCCGCCGGGATTATATTTCCCAAATAAAACATCGGCAATAGCGGTTCCGGTAGTTTCTCCTAAATACCAGGTTTCTACAATTGCAGGTATATGTGCTTCAGCCCAGTTGATGGAAAGCGGGCGGCCATTCACCAATAACAATACAACAGGCTTTCCTGTGGCGGCAACTGCTTCTAATAATTGTTCCTGGTGCCCCGGAAGGTTAATATTTACGCGGCTATGGCTTTCTCCTACTGTTTTTCCATCATCGCCCAAAACCATTATAACTACATCAGATTGTTCTGCAATTTTAACTGCAGAATCTATTGATTGTTTTTCTTGACTGTCTAATGTAAAAGTTTCAACATCACTCTGTGGCCAATGAGGATCAGTGTGTTCAATTCCTTTAGCATACAATACATTTACACCAGAAGGAACTGCATTTTTTATTCCCTGTAATACGGTTACTACATCAAAGTTAGAAGGCCCATATCCCGTACGCAAACTTTTTACTTCTGTTGCATTTGGCCCTATCACGGCAATAGTTTTCAGAGAAGAAGAATTCAAAGGCAAAAAATTATTCTCCTGCCCAGGCAGGCGGCCGTTCTTTAATAATACAATTGCTTCATGAGCTGCCCTTAGTGAAAGTTTTTGGCTTTCTTCATTATGAACTATTGCATCGGCAGCAGCGGGATCTTTCACATAAGGATTGTCAAATAGGCCCAGTTGAAATTTCACCCGCAACACTTCTGCTACTCTTTCATTAATTACGCTCATGGGAATTTTTCCTATTTTTACAGCATCAATTAATGGAGTAATATAATCAGAAGGCTGTGTGAAATCGGTGCGCACATTTAAACCGGCTTCCAATACCTGGCGAATGGCGTCTTCATAATCAGCCGCTACGTGATGTTTGTTATATACATATTCCACTGCCCTGCTATCAGAAACCACATAACCATTAAATCCATATTCTTTCCGTAAAATATCAGTAAGAAATTGTTTACTTGCTATTATGGGTACTCCGTCATAAGTATTATAAGAAGCCATTACTCCCAAAGGATGGGCGGTTTCAATAGTTTCGCGAAATGGCTCTAAATACAATTCTCTCATTTCACGGGGCGCTACCATCGGGTGTGTACGCACTCCTCCATCCCTGCCGCCAATAGGAATGCTATACACTGCAAAATGTTTGAGTGTAGAAGCAATTCCCTGCTTTTGCATCCCTTCGATCATTTGATCTCCCAATTGACCCACCAGGTAAGGTGAAGAACCATAACAGGATTCTACACGTCCCCAGCGCGGGTCGGTACTTACGTCCATCTCTGGTGCATAAACATTGGTATAACCCAAAGCCTTCGCTTCTTTGCCTTCCACCACTCCGATAGAATGTATCAGATCTCTGTCAAAGGTGCAACCCTGGCCTATCTCACGGGGAAATGAAGTCGCTTTTTCATGTTTCAACCCGGCAATTCCTTCATTGGTAAAATCAACCGGAATCCCCAGCCTGGTATCTTCAATAAAAAACTTTTGTATCTTATTAATTGCCTCTGCATGTGCAGAATAAGGAAGAGAAAAAACTTTTGATTTGCGCTGGCCGGTGAGCATTTCGTCTATATTGGCAATACCATCTTTCCACACTTCATGTTTCCATTCTGGCGTTGGCAAAGAATCTTCTAATACCGCGCCATATCCATATAATGTGGTAAGCTGGCAGGCTTTTTCATTTAAGTTCATTTGTTTCACAAGATCCTGTACCCGCTTTTGAATAGGTTGAGAAGCATCTTCATAAATATCTTCGCGTCCGTTCTTATTCAGGTCTATCCAACCTTTATGATAAATAGAAGAAGCGCTTTGCTGTGCAAAAGAAGGAATAAAAGCAAAAAATAGAAGGCACATAAACAGAGCCATTGCAATACGACAGGCGGTAAAAACTTTCATGGATATTTTTTGAACAAGATAATAAAGTTTTGATATATAGTTAAAACATTTTTAAAAATTACTTTTAAAATTCGTTTATATATAGTAGTTATATACTGCAGCGATAGGTACCTGGGTCTGAAAGTAATTTTAGAACTGAGCACTATTGTCGGGGATACCAACAAAAGCATAGAATGCTTTTAAATCTTACCACACCCCTATCACTTTGTCAACTCTCCTAAACCTCTGTAAATTCATCGCATCGCCTATCAGGCCACCAAAGCCAATACGGTAAGTATATACAGGCTTAAATCCATTTTGAAATCCTTCGACAACATCTATCCTGAAGATTTTAAAAATGTTTTCAAGTCCTACAAAAACTTCTGCATATTTAGTATCAGGTTGTATATAAAGCGCATTGGCGCCTTCTACCAGGTTCCAGTTCAATTTTTTAAACAATGGAATTTGATTAGTCAGTAATCCATTGGCATGATGCTCAAAATGTAATTCAGTATAAAACGGAGAGTCGTTACTGAATTGATAATAATCTAAATTCTGAAATGACCTTACATACTCCCCTGCCACATGCGAAAAGCTCGTATAATAATCAGTATAATCCTGGGCAAAAACAGATTTATTATTTAAAAATCCACCAATCGTCACACTGTATTTTATAGTTCCTGCTAATTTTAGATTTGTATTGTCAGCAACATTCAACGACCATTTATCGTAATCAACATCGCTGCCAAAAATATTTTTAATTCCTTTTGTATAATCTAAAGTAAAGGTTGGATATTTGGAACCGATGGCCATTTTATATTTTGGAAATTGTATGTAACGTTGTCCTGGCGCAATGCTCAGCCTCGCATGAAGCAAGACGGCCTGGTGCCTGGTAAATTGAGAATCTAAAATTTGTAAAGGATAATTAGGAGTAAAACGGTACTGCCATTTTTTATTCAAAATAAAATCAGCGGTATTATTTATTGGCAGCCTGTCTTCATATTCTCCTTCTATCAAAAATTTCACGCCACTCTCCCATCGTTTTGAAAAACCCGTTTTGGCAAAATAATTTTCATAAATTTTCATATCATTTTGTCCGTATAATAATGTGCCAATGCTATTTGCCAAACCAGTGAGATCATTTTCTTTAAAAAACTGGCTTACTCTTTTTCCACCGGCGATATAGAAAGATTGATGTTTCATTTTTTTATCGGGATCAAAAGTGTCTTTGCTCCTAAATCTGAAACCTGCCCACGGATTCAAATGGCGGTTATTAAACCCATATCTCGCATCGGCAATGAAATCAACATTGGTATTCCATTTCTTTTCGTATTTAGAAATTACTAAAGATGGATTTATTGCCAAACCTTCTACCGTATTGTATTGCAGCGTTTTTATCAAAGGGTCAAATTTTATTTGATAAGAATTGGTATGGCTGTAATGAGTTCGGTCCACACCTGTCCAGAGCAATTGCCAAACTTTTACATGCCCTTGTTTTTTCCTGAGCGAATCAATATTTTTTACAGTTGAATCTTTCCTTACTGCGAAGGCGCTGTCTTTGGTTCTGTAATCTTTTATTTCTTCAGGCTCTAATGGTACTGGCCTTATGGAATCCCAATAAGAATGTGGCTTTTTATTTACAGCCGAATCATATTTAATCACCACGCGATTAAAATATCCTTTGGGAAAATGAGGATCCAAATTATAATCAGAATACACATTTACAAAATTTCCTTCTGCCGACAAACCCAATTGATCCAGACTAAAATGCAAAACCTGGTCTTTGATGCACCAGATATTTTTTTCAACCGGAGTGTGAAGCTGTGATATTTCCAGGGTATCTAAAATTTCCAGTTGCGATTTTTTAGTAAGCATCAAATTGCAACTATAAATGCGCCAGTCATTTTCAGTGATGTTGATGATTCCTGAAAACAAAGGTTCATAATTTCGTTTAGGTGTTACCTTTATTACATCCACTTCATTACCATCTTCAATAAAACTTCCCAGAAATTTATACCTGTAATAATTCATTGCACCATCGGCAATTGGTGAAACAAAACCGCGCGGATTTATTTGCGATTGAAATATGTTTACATTATTATCATAAAAACTGATGAAGTCGGGAAAATCAAATCCAAAACCATTGCTGCCGCTTACCCTGCTCGAAATTACTTCCAGTTTAAATTTATCCGGCTCCTGCGAAGAAACTTTGGTAACCGATTCTGATAAGTAAATAATTCCTTTGCCTGATGAATCAAGCCCCATCTCATTTCTATCTTCTTCCGGTATTTTTTGACCGAGAATCTGTTCTGGTAAATTCCTTAATTTGATGAGACCTTTTATATAAACCTGCGCTTCAAAAGCTTTTACCTGCTTTTGATAAAATGGACGTTTTTTTATTGCGTGCCTTATAATGGCATAAGCAGGGTCTTCCCCTCCCCCTTTAATGATTACTTCTTTTAAGGTTAATTGTTGAACAGGGAGCACAAAGTTTGCCGTTTCAATCGCATTGCTTAGCGTAACTTGTTTTTCCTGCGAAGCATATCCCACATATCTACATTCCAAAAAATACTTTCCGGGTGAAAGAGAAATGCTGTATTCCCCGCGGTTATTGGCTGTAACACCCAATGGGGTTCCTTTTACAAGAATAGTAGCAAAAGGAAGAGCGTGGCCTTCCATATCTTTTACAGTTCCCTTGATCTTTTGCGCCGAAACAGTGATCACAGGAATAAATAAAAAAAACAGTAAGAATTTTTGCATAAACGAAAATAACATCTAAAAATTTAAAAGTAAGAAATCTTAAAAATTTAAAGTGGTAGGTACGCCTGGCGTCAGTCCGCGGTTGGCTTTTCAGAAACCCAAAAGGCAGGTATTTGCCTGATGCCGTTGGTCAGGGAACCAGGCAGCGGCGTCCATTCGGGAGTTTACAATCTGAAGGAAAAGGGACACCGTCATTGGTTAAAACATACTGAATTCAAAGAGATTCTTTTTCTTTTTGTTTAGTTTTTGTACGTTTTTTAGAAAATATATACATCCATACAAAAAATATAGCACTTGAAATTATTCCTCCGATGATTATACTTTGTAAAGTACGATTGCCAAAACCGAAAAGTTTCCATTTTCCAAAAAAAATGATTATTGACACGGAAACAAGAAAAAAAACAACTGTTCCCAATAGGCTTCTGAATAATAATTTTCTATTTAGCATAAATTCTTTTCTTTTCATAATTGAATGCGTGGTATCTGTTTTTATTCTTTCTCCATTTTTTAATATAACATAACCCTTATGCTTAGAATAATTAATGCAATACATGGATGATGCCGCCACAATAAAATGTTGGGCAAAAATATTTTGGCCAATCAATAGAAGACAATAAACTAATAAACGATTCATTGTGTCTGATTCGATTTACTTAAAGTAATGCAGCCAGCCTAGTCCCTGACTGAATAAATTAATTTTCTTATTTCTCTTCAAATGGCGTACCTGAGAAAAAAGTGAAAGAGAAAATCAAAAGGCAATTCTGAATTCAATGAGATTCTTTTTCTTTTTGTTTGGTTTTTATACGCTTTTTTGAAAATTTATACATCCAAACAAAAAACATAGCACTTGAAATTATTCCTTCGATGATTATACTTTGTAAAGGACGATTGCCAAAACCTAAAAGTTTCCATTTTCCAAAAAGAATGATTATTGACACGGAAACAAGAAAAAAAACAGCTGTTCCCAATAGGGTTCTGAATAATAATTTTCTATTTAGCATAAATTCTTTTCTTTTCATAATTGAATACCTGCTATCTGCTGATAAATAAAAATACAAAAAATT
>Ga0307373_10001734_pt1 | contig 40585 bp, 34 predicted proteins | sample OX2MG_FD_202534 | JGI IMG/M metagenome (GOLD analysis project Ga0307373, IMG submission 202534) | Soil microbial communities from Risofladan, Vaasa, Finland - OX-2 | ecosystem: Environmental > Terrestrial > Soil > Coastal area > Acid sulfate soil | place: Finland: Risofladan, Vaasa | collected...
TTCCGAAAAAGCTATGCGGGTCATCCTTGACCACCCTTCCGTCTACGGAGTCATCGAGAATGGGCGTATTAAACCAAACAGCCGCTGTCGTGAAAAGGCATCATTTCGCGCCGCGAGACGTATAGCAAGCACCGCAGGGGCTTTCCACGATCATGGCGAAACCGAAGGCAGGCGAACTGCGGGTCCTCAAGGGCCAAAGCGTGTTCGGGCCGATGACGCGGGCCGATCTCGATCGGCTGTTGGCGACCGGAAAGATTGCAGCTTCCGACCACGTTTCGGTGCTCGGCGGCGGGTGGATCACGATCGCCGATTACCTGAAGCCGGTTCCGCTCGATCAAACGCCGATTCCCGAGCGTTGCGTGCAGGTGCTCAAAGGCCGCAAGCTGTTCGCGCCCCTAACGCGGCAGGAAGTGCTGGACCTGGCAACCGCTGGAAGGATCGGCCCCGAAGACCTGGTTTCGGCGTTGGACGGCCCCTGGATGCGGCTGGCCGATTTTCTGACGCCGGCCGCGGTCGCCGTCTACGAACCTGACGAAACGGAAGACGACGACGACGAGGAGGAGGTCGAGGAGGCGGTGCTTCTGGAAGCCCTTCCCGCGCATGCGGTTGAAGTCGGCCGTTTCCGTATTCAGGACATGCTGGAGAACAACGACCGGCTGCCCGACGAGTGGTACGTGCGCGTGCGCGGCATCCACTCGTCGCCGCTGCAGTTGAAACACGTGCGGCTGCTCTACCAGTCGCGCGAGATCGACCTCGAATGCCCGGTCCACAACGCCAATTGGCGCAATGAAGATTGGCGCGAGCTGCGCGCCGTGCCGGAATTGCTGGCCGCGGTCACGCGCATGTAGGTTCCCTCTTCCCTGGAGAGATCGTCCTCCTTCTTGGAGGACGAGGCAATCCGCCAAACCGGGGCAATTACGGGTTCCTCTTCTCTGTTCCGGCTGCGGCAGGCGTTGCAACCGGCAAGTAAAGCTGCATCAAGAAGGAACGCATGCGAAAGAAAGCCGAAAGCTCAGAACCGTCTGGAACAGAGAAGAGGAACCCGTAATTCGATGCCGCCGCAAGCGCAGGGAGAACTCGGCGACGATTTCTCGCATCAAAACGAGCGCCGCGGGGCGAAAAAAGCAGGACGATCTCTAGAGAAGAGGGAACTCGCCCCCGCTATTTTTCCGATTCGGCCGCTTCCTTCACGATCTTGCCAAACAGTTTGCCGCCATGGTCGCCGCCGCTCCACGTACCGGCGTACTCGCCGCGATAAAACAGCACCCGCGCCGTAAACGTGCCGACGCCGGGGATGGTCAGGTCGGTGAGCGTAATCACCGGCGTGTCGCCGGCCCACTTCACTTCCAGCGAAAGCGGAATCGTTTTGCCTTGATCGCCGTATTGGTACTCGAACAGCCAGTAATCGCCTTGCAGCTTTTTGACGGTCTTCAACCGATATTTTTCCGCCGCCAGGCTCTTGCCGTCTTTTTGCCCGTTGGTCGTGAAGTAGCCGACCAACGTGGCGCCCGACATGCTTTCCTGAAATTCCTTTTCCAGGGCGGCTTGATCCGGGCCTTTTGCAGGAGCCGGGATTTTCGCGGCGGGAGCTTTCGACTCCGGTTCGGCGGCCGAAAGCGAAGCGAGCGCCAACACAACGGCGACGAGCGGCAAGGTTAAGGATAAGCGTGGCATGTTTCATCACCTCGGGTTTTGAGGGCATTGACGGTGTACGGGATTGCCATCCCTGTCCGCACGGAATTGTAGCTCATGCCTCGCCGGCTGATAAGTTTCGCCATCCGGCGGTAGTGATACCGTTTGCGAGCATGTCAAGGAAAAAGGGCGAATTGGAAGGACGAGCTTGGCCACATCCGTGTTTGCCACCAGCTTTAGCTGGTGGGGACCGGCAACCATTCTCTCTCTTTGGGAGCCGGCTTTAGCCGGCTTTTTCAGCCCTCGGGAAGCCGGCTAAAGCCGGCTGAAAAAGTAGGTTGATGTTGTTTCGCTACCACCAGCTAAAGCTGGTGGCAGACAAAGCGATAATTTTTCCTTGACACCAGTTCAAAGGGTATTGCTACCCGCCGGCGAGGCCGGCAAAGCGAGGGGGCGTGAATGTTTGTCTCGCTTGCCGGATGCGCATGTCCGCCCTACGCGGTGGGTTCGACCGCCGAGCGCCGGCAATCGACGCGCAGGTAGCAGGACGCCCCGATGAGCAATATGCCGCCGCAAATAAGAAACGCCGGATCCCATTGCTCGCGGCCGACGTAGCCGCGACTGCCTAACTCGTCGGCGAAGCGGCCGAGAAAGGTCGTCGAGATCAAGGCGCCGGGCACCCCCAGGGAATTCATCAAGCCGAACAAAGCGCCCAGGTGTTTGCCGCTGATTTCGGTGGTGACGCCCCACCAGGCTGCCTGGTGCGAGAGGGCCGACGTGCAGGCGAGCGCAGCGAACAGGCTGCTCATTGGCAGCGAATCGCAGAACGCGCTAGACACGATGGCGATCGCCGCCAACGCAAGCGCTGCGGCGCCATAGCCCGAATACGACCAGCGCCGGTTGCCGGTCGTGCGCACCAGCCAATCGGCGATCAGGCCGCCGGACAGGGCGCCGACGGCGCCGCCCCCTAAAACCAGCGACGCGTACCAGCCTGCCTCGATGGGGCTGGCGCCGCGCGCATCGGTCAGATACGTCGGATACCACTGCATGAACATGTACGACACGAACGCCGTGCAGGTGTTGATCAGGCCCAACAGCCAAACGTTCGCGCTCCGCAAGACGAGCGGCCAAGGGATCGGCGGGTGCGGCTTGGCCGCCGCTTGCACTTCGGCTCTTGCAGTCGATGCCGATTCGCCTGCCTCCGCCGTTTCGCCGGGATCGTCGCGAAACCAATAATAAAACGCCGCGGCCCAGACGATGCCGACCGAACCAAAGATGGCGAACGTCGCGCGCCAGCCGACGTACTCGATCAGATACGCGGCGACGGCCGGCGAAATCGCGCCGCCGAACTGGGCCGACGTGATCACGAATCCCTGCGCCGCACCGCGCTGTTCGGCCGGAAACCAACGAGCCAGCACGCGCGCCACGTTCGGATACGCGCCCGCTTCGCCGGCGCCGAACAAAAAGCGGATGCCAACCAGCATCCAGAGACCGGTGGCGGCGCCCGTCAAAATGGTAAACGCCGACCACCAGAGCACGATCCGCGTCAACACGCCTCGCGAACCGTAGCGGTCGCCCCAATGCCCGGTGGGCACTTCGAACAGGCCGTAGGCGACGACGAAGGCGCCCAGCACGTAGCCCATCTCGGTCAGGCTGAGTCCCAGATCGCGGCGAATGGGCTCGACCGCTTTGGCGATGCAAACTCGATCGAGATAGAGAATGAAGGCCAGGCTGCACAGAAACCCCAGTACGCCGTACTTCGTCAGCCGCGCCGGCCTTTCCGCGGCACGGGCCGCTTCGATGGGTGATTCGTAGGGATTGCTCACTGCCTCGAAAGTCTAAGGGCGCCCGCGGCGCGACGCAAGCAAATCACGACCGCTGGCGCGGCTGTAAAGGGACAGGCCGCGGAAGCTGCCGCGTTAACGGCCGCCGTCGTGCAGCCGCGGATCGGTCGCGTCCTGCAAGCCCTCGCCGATCAGGTTGTAAGACAACACGGCCAGGAAAATCGCCAGCCCCGGACACACGATCAGCCACCAGAGCTGCAAGTTCGAGCGCGCCGAATTCAACAGCGTGCCCCAACTGGGATTCGGCGGCGGGGCGCCGAAGCCCAAAAAGCTGAGCGAACTCTCGATCAAGATCGCCGAGGCGATGCCGAACGTGATCGGCGCCAGGATCGGCGCCAGGGCGTTGGGCAGAATATAGCGGAACATAATGCGAAACTGCCCGACGCCCAGCGCCCGGGCCGCAACGACGAAATCGCTTTCGCGCAGCTTGATGAATTCGGCGCGGCCCAAGCGGGCGATGCTCGTCCAACTGGTGCAGCCGATGATGGCCATCATGTGCCAGATCGTCGGCTTGTCGAGAATGGCGACCAGCGCCAAGATCAGCACCAACGTCGGCACGCACATCACGACTTCGATCGCGCGGCTCAGCACGATGTCGACCCAGCCGCCCAAATAACCGGCGATCGAGCCGACCGTGATGCCGATCGCCGCGGCGATGCCCATCGAGACGAATCCCACCAACAACGCGATCGTCGTCCCGTGTACCATCTGCGCGAAGACGTCGACGCCGGCCTGATTCGTGCCGAACCAATTGAAGCGGTTCGGGCGGCCTTCGGCGCCCGAAGGGTTCTCGGGCTGACCGGGCCACTCGTCCTGCTTCACGCGGCGATAAGGGTCTTGATAGACCAGCGGCCAGATCGCCCAGCTTTCAGGATCTTTGTCTTTGAGGTTTTGCGGGTAGATGCGCCGAAAGCGGTCGCGGTAGAAGACCGGATTTTCCCAGCGAGGGTTGAAGTAACCGAGCGCGGGAAAATAGAGCCGGCCCTTGTATTTGCAGACGATCGGCTTGGCGCCCGCGATGGCGGGCGCGAAGATCGCCACGATCGCCAAAAAGCCGACGAAACAAAGGGCCGCCATCGCCAGCTTGCGGCGGCGGAAACGGCGCCACGATTCCTTCCAAAAGCCGCGCGAGGCGGGCGGTTCGCGCGGCGGCGTTTTGCGAGTTGGCATGGGGAGAAAAACGTTCGCCGCCCAAGCCTCGCCGGGCGGCCTCGACGCGGTTCAAGAATAACTGATGCGCGGATCGACGACCGCGTACAAAATGTCGGCGACCAGCGTGCCGAGCAGCGTCATTACCGAAAACACGAGCGTCAGGCCCATGATCGTCGGGTAGTCGCGGGCCGAAATCGATTCGAAAAACAATCGCCCCAGGCCCGGCCAGGTGAATATCTGCTCGATAATCACCGAGCCGCTCAGCAGCGTGGGCAGCGTCAGGCCGATCAGCGTGACGAACGGAATCAGCGTGTTGCGGAACGCGTGATGGAAGATCACCGCCAGCGGACCGACCCCTTTGGCCCGGGCCGTGCGAATGTAGTCCTGCTTCATCACTTCTTGCATGTTGGCCCGAATGAAGCGGCTTTCGTAAGCCAGGCTGCCGTACGTGTAGCACGCCACGGGCATCAAGGCGTGCTTGAACAGATCCCAGGCCTGCTCCCAACTCGACATCTGCTCGTAGCCCTGGCTGTGCATGTCGAACAGGGGGAGCAGTTCCAGCTTCACGGCCAGCAGCATCTGCAACAAGAGCGCGGTGACGAACGTCGGAAACGAATAGAGCATGTACAACGCCGTGCTCAAGAAACGCTCGTCGTGATGGCCGTTGCGAACCGTGGCGTAAAGCCCCATCGGGATCGAGAGCAGGTACGCCAGCAGCAGCGAGGTCAGCGAGAGCAGCAAGGTCGGCCCGATCCGCTCGCCGATCACCTTGGCCACCGGCTGCTTCTGCAAGAACGAGCGGCCGAAGTCGAGCCGGGCCACGTTGCCGAGCCAGACGCCGTAAGCCTGCCACCAAGGCTTATCGAGACCGAATGACTTTTGCATCCGCGCGTAGTCTTCGGGGCGGATCTTGCGGCTCGGATCCATCTCGGCCATCTGCACGGTGAGCGGCGAGCCGGGCATGCTGCGGATCAGCCCGTAGACGATGAACGTAATCAACAGCAGCGTCAGACAGCCAATCAAAACGCGACGAATCAGATAACTCAGCATGACCGCTCGATCGAAGAACCGCAGCCGGAATAAACGCTTGCCCCGCGCGCCCGCGCCTCAGTGCATCGGCCTCCAGATGCTCATGAACCCCGGGCTGTAATGGTACGGGCCGCGAGGACAGAATTTATAGCCGCGCAGTTCTTTGTTGAACCCGTAAAACGAGCTTTGGCAATAGAGCCAGGTATAGGGCTGATCGGCGTAGATCAGCTCGTCGATCTTGGCGTAAATCTCGGCCCGCTTCTGGCGATCGAATTCTTTTTTGCCTTCGTCGAACAGCCGGTCGACCTCCGGATTGGAATAGCCGCCGAAGTTGCGAGGTTCGCCCGTCTTCCAGATATTGTCGAGCGTCCCCGGATCGGCGCCGGAGCCCCAGCCGCCGAAAGCGGCCTGATAATCGTGTTTGAGGATTTTCTCTTGCATCACGGTGAACTCCATCGGATGCACGTTGCAGATGACGCCGATCTGGTCCAGGTTTTCTTTGAGCAGCGAACAGATGTCGACCCGCAATTGCACGCTGGTGCAGACGATATTGAACTCGAACGGCACGGACCTGCCGCCGATCTCCTGATCGCGGATGCCGTCGCCGTCGTGATCGATCCAGCCCGCTTCGTCCAGCAATTCCTCGGCCTTGTTCAAATCCTGCTTGTAGTAAGGCAGCGGCTTTTTGGGCGCCATCCAGGCCGCCGGGTGAAAGACGCCGTTGCTCGGTACATACAAACCGTAGCAGAGCTTGCTGAGCATCTCGTCGTGATTGAAGGCGTACGACATGGCCTTGCGCACCCGGATGTCGCTGAAAAACGGCGTTTGCAGGTTCCAGTTGAACTGAAAGGTCGTCCATTCGATTCCGCGGGCCTTGGTGTTGCGCGAATAGAACTCGTCGTCGCCGGTTTGGGTCATCCATTGTTCCGGCGTCAGCAGCAATTCGTCGATCTCGCCGCTTTTCAGGGCCAGCAGCGAAACGTTGGAATCTGCATTGATGCGAAAGCGGATTTGTTCGATGTAAGGTTTCTGGCGAACTTGCTTGCCTTCGTGCAGGTCATGGTTTTCTCGCCGCTCGAGCACGATCTCCTGACCGCGAACGCGCTTGACGATCTTGTACGGCCCGCTCGTGACCGGCTCGTTCTCATACTTCACGTGCTCCGGGCTTTCCGCCAACGTGGGGTCGGCGGCGAGTGTGTTTTCGTAAATATGCTTCGGAATGATCGGAAACAGCATGTTCCCGACATTCGTGGCCAAGGCCTGCTTGTGAAAGAAGACCAGCGTGCGGTCGTCGTAGGCTTCGACCCACTTCAGTTCGTCGGTTCCCGAGCGCACGGCGGGAATCGGAACTTTGGGATTCATGATCGTCTGGAATGAAAACACGACGTCGTGCGCCGTAAGCGGACGGCCGTCGGACCAGACCAGGTCGTCGCGGAGCACAACCTTGTCCATCAGGTGGTCCTTGCTGCTTTGCCAGGAGACGACCGAGTCTTGGTTGGCAAAGAACTCCAAATTCCAATCAAATGCAAACAGTTCTAAACTGGTCAGTCCCGCTAAGTCGAAATCTTGAACGGAGCTGACCATGATCGGGTTGGTCGTCTTGACATCCGCCAAGATATGTCGCGTGATCGAGGCGCCCCAATCGACCTGCGAGTCGTCCTCGGGCAGCCGCCCGAGCGCGCTGAGAATTTTGGCATTGGCCTCGTCGGAATCGTTTTTCAGCGCCAGCGCCTCGTCGACCGTCGCCAGCGGTTGCTGTTCCGCCAGCAGTTTCTGCAGCCGCTCCACGGCGTCGACGACCGGTTGATCGACCCACTCGGCCTTTTCGTCGAGTTCGGCCAGCGGCGGCGCGTCGAACGGCTCGAGCAGCACTTCTTCGGCCGCGGGGGCCGAGCCGGAGGTCGATTCCTTGGCGCCTTCCGCCGCTTTGCTCTCGCCTTCGGCGGCCGCTTCGCCTGGCTGTTGCTTCTCTGGACCGCTGGAGCTACAGCCCGGTAACGACAAGATCAATAAGCCGGGCAACAACAGTCCAAGCACTAAGCGATGCGTCATGGTGCGGGGGACGCCTTTCGAGCGAGAGGTTGAAGTCGGAAGCGGTGGAAGCCGGGGCGGGGCTGGCGGTTTTGCGGCAAAGGCATGCTACAAAACGTGTTGCGAACGGTCAATAAGTTCGCATTGCTCGCCCGGCCTATTCTCGCTAACTTATGCCCGCCCAAAATAATGGGGTCTCGCGCTGCGCCCATTCTTTCAATTCCGATTAGCGAGCGATTGCATGAACGCCGAACGGATTCGGTTGCGAAGATTTACAAGCTTGATCCTCGCCAGCTTGCTTGGCTTGGCGGGATCGATCGCCGGGGCGCAAACGGTCTCGGACTCGAAGCCGGCCGAAGTGGAAACGCATTGGATCTGGTCGCCGGCCCACACGAAGGATCTGGTTCCGCCCGGCGATTGCTATTTTCGCCAAACCATCGAACTGGCGGGCGACGAAGTGCCCACGCTGCAAATCACCGCCGACGACCGCTACGAGGCCTACATCAATGGCCAGCGCGTCGGCAAGGGCGAAAGCTGGAAGTCGTTCAAGACCTACGACGTGCAGGACTATCTCAAGCCGGGACGGAACTCGATCGCCATCAAGGCGACGAATACCGCGGGCGGTTCGGCGGGCATGGTGGCCCGCTTTGCGGCGGCGGTTGAAGGGGGCGGCGCCGAAGTGCTGCTGGCCACCGACGCCACGTGGAAAACCAGCCTCAAAGAGGCTGATGGCTGGGAGACGGCCGAGTTCGACGATTCGCAGTGGGTCCCGGCCCGCAGTTTCGGGCTGTTCGGCCCGACCGAACCGTGGGCCAACCAGGTGGCCAGCGAGGCGCCGGCGGCGGGTCGATTCTTGCTGGGGGCCGAGTTCCGCGTCGAACAGGTCATCGCGCCGGAAAATTGCGGCTCGCTGATGGCCATGACCTTCAACGAGTGGGGAGAAATCATCGCCTCGCAAGAAGGCGAAGGCTTGATCGCGATCGTCGACGGCGATCAGGACGGCTTGGTCGAAACCGTGACGACCTACTGCGATAAAATCAAAAACTGCCAGGGATTGCTGGCCCTGAACGGCCAGATTTTCGCCGTCGGCGAAGGCCCCGAGGGGACCGGCTTCTATCGGCTCTCCGACGAAGATCAAGACGGCGTCGCCGACGCTATCAAGCTGCTCTTCGAATTCGACGCCCAAGCCAGCGAGCACGGGCCGCATGCGCCGGTGCTGGGGCCCGACGGGTTGATCTATTTGGTCATCGGCAACCACTGCAAGCTGAAGCAAGCCGCCGATGAAAGCAGTCCCTATCATCACTATTACGAAGGCGATTTGCTGCAGCCGCGATACGAAGATCCCAACGGCCACGCTGTGGGCGTCAAGGCGCCGGGCGGCGCCGTGCTGCGCACCAACACCGAAGGTTCGCAGGTGCAACTGTTCGCCGGCGGCTTTCGCAATCCTTACGACATCGCCTTCAACAAGGAAGGCGAACTGTTCGCCTACGACGCCGATATGGAGTGGGACCTGGGCTTGCCCTGGTATCGGCCGACGCGAGTCAATCACGTCACGGCCGGCGGCGAATACGGCTGGCGCAGCGGTTGGGCCAAATGGCCGTCGTACTATCTCGACAACTTGCCGGCCGTGATCGAGACCGAACGCGGTTCGCCGACCGGCGTCGTGTTTTACAATCACTATCAATACCCGGTCCGTTATCACAACGCGATGTTCGCCTGCGATTGGTCGCAGGGCACGATCGTCGCGGTCCGCATGCAGCAAGCCGGCGCGAGCTATCAGGCGCAGCGCGAAGTGTTTCTCGAAGGCCGGCCTTTGAACGCCACCGACTTGGATGTGGGGCCCGACGGCTGGCTCTATTTCGCTACCGGCGGCCGCGGCACCGAAGGGGGCGTGTATCGAATCGTCTGGACCGGCAAGGCGCCGCCGCAGCCCAAATTGAGCGAGGTGATGCAAGCCGTTCGCCAGCCCCAATTGCAAAGCGCTTGGGGCCGCCAACAGGTGGCCAGCATCCAGCAAACCCTCGGCAGCGCCGAGTGGGGCCGCCAACTGACTTCGATTACCGAAAACGCGACGCTGCCGATCGCCGACCGGGTGCAAGCCCTCGACTTGATGCAACTCGTCGGGCCGTTTCCGACGCCCGGCGACCTGGTCAAGCTGGCTCGCGACCCGCACGCCGAACTGCGGGTCAAAGCGGCGTACCTGATGGGCATTCACGTCGATCCCGCCTGCCAGACGCGTCTGATCGAACTGCTCGGCGACAACCAAGCGATCGTGCGGCGGATCGCCTGCAACTCGCTCGCCCGCGGCGGCTATCGCCCCGATCCGGCGGCGTTGGTCCCCTTGCTGGGCGATTCCGATCGCTTCGTGGCCTGGGCCGCCGCCCGCGCCCTCGAGCGTTTGCCGCTCGAGAATTGGGCGAGCCTGGTGATCGAATCGGAAAATGCTCGCGTATTTCTTACCGGCGCGGCGGCTCTGTTGGCCCTTGAACCGCCCGACGAGACGGTCGATTTCATCTTGACTCGCGGTTCGGAGTTGATGAACGGCTTCTTGAGCGACGATGATTTCGTCGATCTGCTGCGCGTGTTCCAAATCGGCCTGCAACACGGCAAGCTGACGCGCAAGAACGTGCCCGACTTGTGCAGCCAGCTCGAAAAGGAATATCCGGCCAACGAGGCGCCGAATCAGGTGCAGCGCATCAACCGCGAATTGATGCGCCTGCTGGCTTATCTCCAAGAACCGAGCATTATCCCCCGTAGCCTGAAGGTTTTAGAGAGCGAGGCGCCGCTGGAAGAAAAGCTGCACGTAGCGTGCTGCCTCCGCTTTATCGACGACGGCTGGACGGTTCAGCAGAAGCTCGCGCTGGTCGAGTTCTTCGAAAAGGCCCGCGACTCGCAGGCCGGGCACAGTTTTGCGGGCTATATCGACAATGTTTCTCGAGATTTCCTGGCCCGTTTCAACGACGACGAGCGCCAGCAAGTCTTGTCGCAAGCGGCGCGTTGGCCGGCCAGCGCACTGTTGCTGTTGGCCTCGCTGCCGGAAAAGCTCGACTCTCGAACGGTGTCGCTGCTGATCGAAATGAACGGTCGCGTGCCGCCGAATCCGACGCCGGCGATGAAGCGCTTGGCGACCGGCCTGATCGCCGTGCTCGGCGGCAGCCGCGATCCGGCGGCGATGGCTCACTTGCGCGAGCAATACGAAAAGAGTCCCGAGCGCCGCGAAGATCTGGCGATGGGACTGGCCCAATCGCCGGGCGGCGAAAACTGGCCGCTCTTGCTGCGTGCTCTGTCGGTCGTCGAGGGAGTGGCCGCCCAAGAGGTGCTCTCGCAACTGGCCCGCGTCGATCAATCCCCTGAAGAGCCCGAGCCGATTCGCCAGGCCATTCTTTGCGGACTGAAGCTCGGCGAAAACGGCGGGCCCTTGGCGGCGAAACTGTTGACGCAATGGACTGGCGAAAAGGTCTCCGGCAGCGGCGACAAGTGGGACGAGGCGTTGGCCGCCTGGCAGCGCTGGTTCCAGGAGAACTATCCCGACGAGCCGGCGCCGGAACTGCCCGCGCCGGCCGAAACCGCGAAGTGGGACTATCACGAACTGCTCGGCTTCCTGACGGGCGACTCGGCCACGCAAGGCAATCCGGGACCAGGGGAAGCGATTTTCGCCAAGTCGCAGTGCGTCAAGTGCCATCGCTTCGGCAACCGCGGCGACGGCGTGGGCCCCGATCTCTCGACCGTCAGCCAGCGATTCCAGCGCAAGGAAATTCTGGAGTCGTTGATGTTCCCCTCGCAAGTCATTTCCGACCAATACGCCAGCAAGACGATCACGACCGAGGACGGTCAAACCATTACGGGCATCGTGGCCCCGCTGAGCGGCACGACCGTGGCGGTGCTGCAAGCCAACGGCGAGAAGGTCACGATCCGCAAGGACGAGATCAGCGAAACGGCGCCGAGCAAGAAATCGATCATGCCCGAGGGGCTGCTGAACCAGCTTACGCTGGAAGAGATCGCAGATTTGTTCGCCTATCTCGGCACGACGCCGAAAGCGACCAAGATCACGATTCAACAACCCGCCAGCCGGCGCCGCAAGTAAGCCGCGTTGCGACCACTCGCGTCTACGCGGCCGGGTGCGAAAGAGACGTTGCGTAAGGGAGGGCCGGGCGCCCTCGCCCGGCAGAAGCGAAATCGTGTAAGGGAGGGCCGGGCGCCCTCGCCCGGCAGAAGCGAAATACAGCCTCGTGCTCAGATCGTTGCGTGCAGATTGACCGCCGCCCCAGCGGAGCGGGGTTTAGGACGGGCGAGGGCGCCCGTCCCTCCATCTGTTTAGGACGGGCGAGGGCGCCCGGCCCTCCATCTGACGGGCGAGGCTGGCCGGCCATCAAATTCATGGCGGGCAATGCCCGCGTTGCGCTTGCTGTATTATTAACGCCGCAAATCATGTTGCCGCGGCATGATTTGATGCCAAAGCTGAATGCGCCTGAGCGCGGCGCCGACAACGCTTGCGATAAAGTAGCAGGCACACTCCGTGTGCCGTCGCCAACCCTGTGATAACGCTTAACCACCAGGCCGGTTACGACACACGGAGTGTGCCTGCTACTTTGTGGCGGCTCCGCCGCGCTGTGATTAGCGCCGCTTTTGCTGATAGCGGCGACTGGCTTCGATGAGCGTGCCGCGCTCGGCATCGGTCAGGCTCGACTCGCCCTCGGCGGAAATCTTTTCCAGGATCCGGTCGAGTTCCTGAGAGAGATCCTGTTCTCGGCTGGCCGGCCTGTGAACTCGCAGTTTCGGTCCCGGCTTCAGCCGCCGTTTCAACGATTTCAACGATAACCCGCTCGGCATCCAGCGGCCGAGATTCCAGCCGGTCTTGTAATAGATGAAGGCGAAGGCGGCGCCGGCCAGATGCGCTTCATAGGCGATGCCTTCTCCGCCGCCTCGCATCGACCGGTCGAAGCCCATCACGTCCTGGCCGATCATCAGCGTGCAAAGCACCCAGGCCGGAATGGGGAACACGCCCCAGAAGTAAAATTGCCGCCGCGGATAGTGCAGCACGAACAGCACGATGATGCCGTTGACCGCGCCCGAGGCGCCCAACATGCCGCCGGCTCCGCGCCCCGCGGCGCCGGCGACAACAACCCAGACGAGCGAGCTGAGGACGATCATCGTCAGATAGATGCGCAAGAATTCTTTCTTGCCGTAGATCGTCTCCATGTCGGCGCCGAAAAACCACAGCGCGAACATGTTGAAACCGACGTGCAGGGGGTTGACCGAGTCGTGGGCGAAGCCCGCGGTGAGCAACTGCCAGCAATTCCAAGGCTTTTGCAGCAGGTCGGGCGTGACTTTCATCCACTGGCTGAGCTCGCCGCGGAAGATCAACACGTCGGCCAGAAAGATCGCGACGTTGGCCAGGATCAGATTGGCGACCATCGAGCGGTCGCCGCCTAGAAAGAAGCCCTTGGGCTCCTCTCGCGCGTAATCTCGATCGTAGAGGCCCATCGTTGTTCGACGCCGCGTTTGGCCGTCGGATCCGTCCTGAAATTACGAGGCGGCGATTTCGGCGATCTCCCGCCGCGCCGGTCGCATCAATCTCGGCGCGTCAATTCTCTTCGTACTTGTCGGCGCGACCGCCTTTGGCGCCGTCGATCAACTCGTTCAGCCGCTTGGCGGCCGCGAACTGGAGGTTCGACCACTGGGCGAGAAGCTGCTTGTTCTCCGCGATCGTTGCGTCGTTTTCAGCCCGCAACGCGGCGACCTTCTTCTGCAACTCTTCCACCTGCGTCGTGACCAAATCGCGCTCGTCGCTGACTTCCTTCAACTCGGGCTTCAACTCTTTGTCGATCTGCTCTTGGCGCAGATCGACTTGCTTCTGCGTGTCGGCCAATGTGTCCTGCGTGATCTTCAGATCGGTCGTCGCGGCGGCAATCTTGTCTTGATAACTGGCGATTTCGGCGTGCAGATCGTGGAAAAAGACCACGTAATCTCGCAGCGCTCGCTCGTACTTGCCGTTCATCACGCGGGCCTCGGGATCGTCGGGCTGGGCCTCTTTGCCGTTGCGGAAGTACTCGTTAATCACTTCCGCCGGCACGCCTGGCATGAGCGTGGCTAGTTGCTGCTGGTCGAGTCCGGCGAACATGTCGCTACGGTCGACGGGCATTCGTTCGTACAATAGCCAAGGCGCCTTCGTGCCCGCGATACTCTTGCGCTGCCGCTCGGACAACTTCATCGTCGGCTCGAGCGTGATCAGCTTGTCGGCGATGGCGGCGACTTTGAATTCCCCGAGGTAATGAAACGTGGTCGAGTCGCCGTCCTCGAAAACGTAGATGATCGACTTGTCTTGAATGCGGTGCGGATCAGGGTCCGCGACCGCGACGGCGCACTGTCCCGTGTTGGGATTGACTTGCTGGGCGATGCAGTTCCGCCAGACTCGGCCGCGATCGACCAGTAGATCGTGCTGCGCAACTTCCAGGTCGCGGATGCCGGGCACGGGAGGAGTCGCGGTGCGGTCTCCTTCGAGGGCGAGCTGCGTTCTTTTGGCGGCGTCTTCCAGCGGCTTGTCGTAACTCTTGGCCGCCTGTTGCCAGTTCTTCTCTGCGCTGAGCATCTTCATCGCGAAGAAGAACAGGAAGAGCGAGGCTAAGACGATGCAACCGGCGAGTACCTTGCTCCAGATATTCATGTGAACGCTGCCGCGATAGGAAGACCTTGGGAAATCGCCTCTTAGGTCGATAATAGGCTCGCTGGCGGGGGCCGTCAAGCTTTGACGATTCCGTAAGATCCGGCCGACATTGCGCATGCGCGGCTCGAGCAGGATTCGCGCCGCTACAGCCCTTATAATCCGGCGCGGCGCCGCCGCCGAGTCTGGTTGCCGGCCCGGCGGGCGACTATGATCGACCAGCGTGACGAACGGTCGCTTCCGACAGCCCCCTACCGCGAGATCATGCCGCAATGACCCTGGAATTTCACCACAGCCGCCGCGAGTTTCATCGCCTTGCCGCCGCCGCAGTCGCCGGTATCGGAGCCGGCGCCGCGAAGGTCTTGGCCGAAACGCCGGAAAAAGCAGCCGGCCAAGACCAACTGCCGATCGTCGACACGCACCAGCATCTGTGGGATTCGAAGAAGTTCGAGTTGCCGTGGATCAAGCCGGGCGATCCGCTCGACAGAAGCTACTTAATGGCCGATTACCGCGAGGCCACGGCGGGGCTGAACGTCGTGAAAACGGTCTATATGGAGGTCGACGTCGCGCCCAAGCAGCAAGACGCCGAGATCGAATACGTCAGCGAATTATGCGCTCGCGACGACAACCCGATGGCGGCCGCCGTGATCTCGGGCCGGCCGGCCAGCGACCGCTTCGCGGATTATCTGGCCCGGCACAAGGACAACCGATATATCCGCGGCATGCGACAGGTGTTGCACGGCCCGAGCAATCCGCGCGGCTATTGCCTGGAAAAACCGTTCGTCGCCGGAATCCAACGCTTGGGCGAGCAGGGCTGGAGCTTCGATCTGTGCATGCGATCGGATGAGCTGGCCGATGCCGCCCGGCTGGTCGACGCTTGCCCCGGCACGCGGTTCGTGCTCGACCATTGCGGCAACGCCAGCGTCGTGGCGGCCGATCTCTCGGGGTGGCGCCGCGAGATTGCGGCGCTGGCCGAGCGAAAGAACGTGATCGGCAAGATTTCGGGCGTCATCGCCTCGGGCGCCGGCGGCAAATGGTCGGTCGAGAACCTGGCGCCGATCGTCAACCACACGCTCGACGTTTTCGGCCCGGACCGCGTAGTGTTCGGCGGCGATTGGCCTGTTTGCACGCTGGCCGCTACCTTCCGGCAATGGGTTGAAGCCTTGCGAACGATCGTCAGTTCGCGAAGCCTGGCCGAGCGGCGCAAGCTGTTTCACGACAACGCTGTCAAGTTCTACAGGCTGGCCTGAGAACGGTGGGATCGACTGTCATGTCGAAGCTCCTGGTGGGGACGTAGAGGGGGATGTTTTCCGTGTCAGACGCTTGCCGGGCGACCGCTTGGCGTCTGTTGGCTCGGTTGGCGGTTCCATCGCGAGCATCTCGGCCAGCCGGGAATACGACTCGGGGACGAATTGGGCGTAGATGCTGGTCACGATCGGATGCGCATGCCCGAGCTGTCGCTGCGTGAACAGCAGATTGCCCCCCGTGCGCAAGTAGGCCAGGTAGCCATAGGTGTGTCGCAACAATTGCACGCTGGCCCGATCGCCTAAGCCGGCCTCCGACAGAATCCGGACCACCCGGCGATAAAGGCCCGTGCGTTCGAAGGGGCGTCGGCGCTCGTGGAACACAAGCGGCTGGAGCGGATCGGCGGGATCGGCATCGGCAGGCAAAAGGCAGTTGCGCGTGGTCTCGCAATACTCGGCGATCAACCGGGCGAGGGGCGAAGGCACGTAAACCTCCCGATCGATCGCCTCGCCCTGGCGAGTGGGGTCGCCCTGTCGAATGGTCAAGCGAGCGCCGCTGGCGTCTCGATCCAGATCGCCGTGACGCAGCCGGCAGAACTCGGAGTTGCGCAGGCCGGTGAACAGCAGCGTCTCGACGATCAGCCGATCGAGTTGGGCCGCGCGGCCGTCGGCGGGCGGCAAGGCGGCAAGGTCGCGGCGAACATGCCCCAGCAGGACATGCACTTCCTGCTCGGAAAGAAACATTTCGCGGCTGATTTCCCAGGCGGTTCGCATGCTCGCGGCTCTTTGCCTTAATCTCATTACAGATCAGTCACGTTGCGTATGATATTGCAACAAAACTGATCTGTCAAGATTCAATATGCGGCGGACAGCGCGCCGCTGCCGAGGAACGCCGCTGCGCAAGGCGACCGCCCGGCCCTTGATTGTTGCCGAAAAAATCGCACTTTCCGGCCTAGCCGCCACGCGCGACGTGCATAAGATTGCATTGGGATGCGGTGAGAAAGCAAAGCCTCCGATAGATGCATGGTTTTGGTGCATGGTCGCGCGCGAGCCTGCTTGGCATGCGCACGCCAATCTCTCGGACAGGGAAGCGGAGGCTAGGAGGCGAGCAGCCAGAAGGCGGGCCCTTTCTCAATCGCTTTGGCCGACATTCTTAGACGTCGGCCCTCCCTGCCAGAACCGCGACGTCGTGGAACCTCGACGTCTCAGGTTCGTAGCGACAAAGTCCAGGAGGGCGCACGCGGCGCGGCCGATCATCTGCGGAATCGAAATCGCGCGATCGTTTTGCTGTGCGGCGAATTCAGGGCGAAATTATCCCGCTGAAAATCGAGAGCAAGCTGAAAATTGGCTCTTAGCGAGCCAGTTGCGTTCAAAGTGGGGAGGTTGCGAAGAATGGGTGGTCGCGTTGTTTCGCCGAAGGATGGTATTTCTTTCCAAACGCAGAGGAGGTCCAAGATCAGGCTAAATTCATGTTAGAATTTGTTGGATTTTTTCGAGCGTCCTAGGGATAATTGTTGGACTTGGGCTGGTGTTGCAATACGATGCAGTGGCAACCAGCAGGAGGCCCATTCCTACCTCGCCTCTGCGACACGCATCCCGCGAGCAACATACTTGCCTGACCCGTTCCCGGTCCGGCCCACCAACTTGGCTCACCTTGTAGGAGTTGTGAATTGTACGACGCACTGTTGGACGAATTGGAAGACGAAGGCGCCCCGAGCCCCGACGATGCGGTTGATCTGGCCGACAAGGAGGACGTCGTTGATGAAGACGACGAACTGATAGATGATGCGGGCGGCGAAGTTGACCCCGAGGCCGAGTTGAAGGCCGAGGATTTGCTCATAACGGGCGATGACAATGAATCGTGGTCGGACGACCCGGTTCGCATGTATCTGACCCAAATGGGCGAAATTCCCTTGCTCACGCGCAAGGAAGAAATCGCCCTGGCCAAGGAGATCGAGATCACGCGGGCTCGTTTCCGCCGCAAGCTGCTGGAATGCGATTACGTGATACAAGCCGCGGTGAAAGTGCTGCGGCGGGTGCACTCGGGCGAATTGCCGTTCGATCGTACCGTGCAGGTTTCCGTGACCGACCGGCTGGAAAAGGACCAGATTCTGGGCCGTTTTCCCCACAATTTGCGAACCCTGGACATCCTGCTGAAGCGAAATCGCCGCGATTACCACATCGCTTCGAGCAAGTCGCGCAAGACGAACGAACGCCGCGAGGCTTGGCGTCGTCTGGGCCGCCGCCGCCTGCGGGCGGTGCGACTGGTCGAAGAATTGGGCCTGCGGACGCAGCGCATCGAAGCCATGATTCGGGTGCTGGAGGACTTCAGCCGTCGCGTCGACGATCTGAAACGCCAGATCGAAGCCCACAAGGCCGCCAAGGGGTCGCCCGAGGACCGGGCCAACATGGTCGCCGAGTTCCGCAACATCCTCCGCGTCACGCAGGAAACGCCGACCAGCCTGCGTCGCCGCGTCAACTATCTGAAGGTGGTATACACGCAGTACCAGAAGGCCAAGCGCGGCTTGTCGGAAGGCAATTTGCGGTTGGTCGTCTCGATCGCCAAAAAGTACCGCAACCGCGGCTTGAGCTTCCTGGACTTGATCCAAGAGGGCAACGCCGGCTTGATGCGAGCCGTCGATAAGTTCGAGTATCGCCGCGGATTCAAGTTCTGCACCTACGCCACGTGGTGGATTCGCCAGGCGATCACCCGGGCGGTGGCCGACCAGAGCCGCACGATCCGCATTCCGGTGCACATGGTCGAAACGATGTCGAAGGTTCGCAACGTTTCGCGGCAATTGCTGCAAGAGCTCGGCCGCGAACCGACGATCGAAGAAACGGCCCGTGCAGCCGGCACCGCGGTTGACGAAGCCCGTCGGGTGATGGCCATGAGCCGCTATCCGATCAGCCTCGACCGGCCGGTCGGCAACAGCGAGGACAGTCATTTCGGCGACCTGCTGCCCGACTCGGGCGCCGAAAGCCCGGCCACCGGCGCCGCCCAGGAGATGCTCCGCGGGCGGATCAACAAGGTGCTCAAGACGCTCAGTTATCGCGAGCGCGAGATCATCAAGCTCCGCTACGGTCTGGGCGACGGCTACAGCTACACGCTGGAGGAAGTGGGCCACATCTTCAAGGTGACCCGCGAACGCATCCGCCAGATCGAGGCCAAGGCCGTCCGCAAGCTGCAGCAGCCCAGCCGCAGCCAGGAACTGGCCGGCTTCCTCGATTAGTCCGAAAGTTTGAGTCAACGTCTCCTGAGAGCCGGGCAGTCGGATTTGCCCGGCTCTCTTTTTGCGCGCCGCGGCCGCGGTAGTGGGTCAATTTGAAATCCCGTCCCTATTTCAAGATGAAAGGGCATTTCGGCATTTTGCAGGCTGGCCGCGCCGGCGTAAAAAGAAAGCCGCCGAGAGCAGCTTGCGAGCTAAAAAGAAGCGGCCGGCAAATTTGCCGGCCGCTTCTTTACACCTAATCCTAAGACATCCGGCGGCTTGTTATCGCCGTCCCGGATGTCTGCTGGACCGGCTCAAGTCCGGTCCAGTCTCACAGGCCCCTTGCGGGGAACATCCAATAGTATCGGCTTTTTCGTCGAAAAATCAAGCCTTTCACAGGCCAAGCCGCGACCTAAGTGCTTTGCGTATATGCTCTAAATCAACATTTAAAATGAGCGGGGCGACGTATTGCCGCTTCCCCGTTTTGGGGCATTTTCCGTCCATGATGCGGTCCAGCCTCCAAAGGGCGACAGAGGTGACCATGTCGCATTTCGCCCAGCAACGGCTACCGCGGAGGCTTTTTGGCAGCGAGAGGGGCGACATTTCATAATGGTATGCCTCAAACGGCGCCGGCTCGACCGTCGATAGCGGGACCACCGTTGCTATTTGTGTTCGCCCTCGCGATACAACCACGACAGGGCGCTTTTTCACCATTTCAGGCGGGGCGAACCCAGTGTTGAAATCGCACATCAGAAGCGTTCCGGTTGGGGGATGGAACGTGATCGGCATAAGGCAGCGGGCCCTCTTTTAGAATGCCTGGAGTAGCCAAATCTTAAGGCGTATCTTGGGATGTACAATATCCGCATGGCGCCTACGCCCGGCTGGCAAGAAATCCCTGAGCACACCATGACCCTCCGCGGCCCTGGGCGGGATACGTCAGTCGTTTTGGTAGCCGATGAATTTATCCCGAACACCGTAATCGGGTTCGATGTGCCAGTTTCAATCGCCGAAGACCGCCTGCATGAGCCGATCAGATGGCGCGGTCGATGCGGAATGTACGACTCGCTCGGCGAGTTCCGGACGCAGTTGAGCGATCTTCGCAACGGTCAACCGGTGCAGGCGCGCCTCTGGCTTGAGGGATTCGAACTCGTCATCTACCACCATCGACGTGGCGTGAGGTCGGGGCTTTGCGTGGCCGGAACCGCATCGAGTCCCGGCGACTGCGACGCATGGTTTGGGCCGGCGCGAGAGAAGGATATCGGGGATCGGCTGCTTCTCGACGAACCGATCGCCTACTGCCTCCGGTTCGCATTCATGACGTCTCTTGTAGACCCTCCCTACATCGACAATTTCTTGAGCGACATGGACGCGCTGCTCTCCTATCTCAATGAGTCAACGCCGTCGTGAAGCTGGAGCCGGTCTTTCGGATCATTTTCAAGGAGAACCGTTGCATGTCAAATCGCTTGTTCTTCGTCGCGCTGGCCGCCCTGGCTCTGCTCGCTGCGGCGCCTCCACAAGCGCCCGAGTATCGCAATCACTCGCGATTGATGGTTTATCTCGACGAGGCGGGCCAGGAACACCCGGTGAAAACGCCGGCCGACTGGGCGATTCGCCGCAAGCATATTTTGGCCGGGATGCAGCAGGCGATGGGCGAACTGCCCGATCGCAGCCAGCAGCCGCCGCTCGACCCGCGCGAGACCGAACGCGTCGAGCAAGACGGTGTCGTGCGGATCAAGCTCTCGTTCGCCACCGCCGACAAGGATCGCGTCACCGCCTACTTATATCTGCCGAAGGATCTCAAGCCGGGCGAACGCCGGGCGGCGATGCTGGCATTGCACCCGACCGGCGCCCAGGGCAAGGATATCGTGGCCGGCAGGGGCAAAGCCAACCGCGGATATGGGCTGGAACTGGCTCAGCGCGGCTACATCGTGCTGGCGCCCGACTACCCGTCGTTCGGCGAATTGGCCAATTACGACTTTGCGGCCGACCGCTATGTGTCGGGCACGATGAAAGGCATCGTGAACCACATGCGCTCGGTCGATTTCCTGCAATCGCGGGGCGAGGTCGATCCCGAGCGGATCGGCGTGATCGGCCACTCGCTCGGGGGCCACAACGCGATGTTCGTCGGCGTGTTCGACGAACGCCTGAAGGTCGTCGTATCGAGTTGCGGCTGGACCCCGTTTCACGATTATTACGAGGGGAATATCAAGGGTTGGACCAGCGATCGCTACATGCCGCTTCTGCGCGACGAATACGGGCTCGATCCCGACCGCGTGCCGTTCGACTTTTACGAGGTGGTCGCCGCGTTGGCGCCGCGAGCCTTTTTCTCCGCGTCGCCGGTCCGCGACAGCAACTTCGAAGTAGCCGGCGTGCGCCGCGCCGAACCGATCGCGCGAGCCGTGTATCAACTGTTCGGCGCCGACAAGCAGTTCGTGGTCCGCTATCCCGAGTGCGAACACGATTTCCCGCCCGAGGTGCGGCGGGAAGCCTACGAGTTCGTCGATCGGGTGCTGGCTCACACGCCGACGCGGTAGCTCATCGCCGCGGAATACGGCGAGCCGGCGGAAATGGCGAGCCGGCGGAAATGGCGAGCCGGAGGCGTCAGCCTCCGGGTCCGGCCGCATCGTGATCTTGCGCGCACCCGGAGGCTCGCCGATTCGATGCCTCCGGCTCGCCAGCCAGATCAGCGCCTCCAGCTCGGCGGCCAGATCGATCGGTTTTATTAGCGGCGGTCCTGGGCTCGCATGAGCAAGTACAATAGCGTCAGCAGGCTTTGCAGCGTGGCTGCCACGTAAGTCCAGGCGGCGGCATCGAGCACCTTGCGGACGTAAACCAGTCCTTCTTGGTCGATGATGCCCAGGGAGACGAGTTGCTCTTTGGCTCGCGTGCTGGCGTTGAACTCGACGGGCAAATTGACCAACTGGAAGAACACAACACAGCCGAACAGCCCAATACCCAGCCAAAGTAACATCGGCAAGTGGGCGAACAGTCCGATCATGAATAAGATCATGCTGAAGCCGCTGCCGAAGTTGGCGGCCGGCACGGCCGCGTTGCGAATGGCCAACGGCGCATAGCCGAAGGCGTGCTGCAAAGCGTGCCCTGCTTCGTGCGCGGCGATTCCCACGGCCGCCAGCGTGCGGCTTTGATAGACCTCGTTGCTCAACCGCAGCACTCGGTGCGACGGATCGTAATGGTCGCTAAGCTGGCCGGGAATCATTTCGATTTCGACATCTTGCAAACCAGCCGAATTGAGCACGTGACGGGCCGCGGCGGCTCCGCTCATCGGCGCGGGCATCTTTTGCGCCACGGCATACGTCGAACGCACCTTCATTTGGGCCCACATCGCCAGCAGGAAAGCCGGCGCGAGAAACAGAAAATACATCGGATTAAAAATCATCGAGCTTTCTTACTCCTACTATTACGGACTTGCCATCCGCGCAAACGTATTCAGGTTCTGAAGTTTCCTTCGCCCGCTTTTGGGGATTCTTGAGTCTATTCTACGTGATTGGGCGGTCGGCGGTTCCCCGACCATTTGAACCAAGCTGGACGAAAAGAGCGGATCTTATTACCAGCTTTAAGGTTCCGTCGCAAGGCCTCAGCCGTATTATCGCGACATCGAGTCACGCGGGACTTGGAGACGAGGCGCCGAGCCGTAAGAATGGTTGAATGGCATTTCCGCTCGCCCCCGGGCGATGATTCGAGACTTCCACGTGCAGCATCTCTTGGAACAAACCGCCGAACAGTTGCAGGCCTGGCTGGCTGAGCGCGAGTTGCCGAGCTATCGCGCCGGGCAGATTTGGCGCTGGCTGTTCGAACGGCGGGCCGCTGATTTCGAAGCCATGACGGATCTGCCCAAGGCGCTGCGCACCAGCCTGGCGGCCGATTTTCAGTTTTGGACGACCACGATCGCCGCGCATCAGCAGGCCGGCGACGGCACGGAGAAACTCCTGCTCGAACTGGCCGATGGCCAGCAGATCGAGTGCGTCTTGATTCGCGAGGGAGACCGCCGCACGATCTGCATCAGCACGCAGGTCGGCTGCGCGATGGGCTGCGTATTCTGTGCCAGCGGTCTCGACGGCGTCGTCAGAAACCTGACGACTGGGGAAATCATCGAGCAGATGCTCCGCCTGGCCCGACTGCTGCCGGCCGAAGAGCGGCTAAGCCACATTGTCGTGATGGGCATGGGCGAGCCGCTGGCGAATCTCGACCGCTTGCTGCCGGCCCTGGAAACGGCCGCTAGCCCTGCTGGCCTGGGCATCAGCCCGCGGCGAATTACGATCTCGACAGTCGGGTTGCCTCCGGCGCTCGATCGCCTGGCCAATGAAGACTGTCACTACCACCTGGCCGTCTCGTTGCACGCCCCCAACGACGAACTGCGGAACCGCCTGGTTCCGGTGAACGGCAAAATCGGCATCGCCCCGATTCTGGCCGCCGCCGACCGCTATTTCGAGCACACCGGCCGGCGGTTGACGTTCGAATACGTCTTGCTCGGAGGCTTGAACGATCGCCCGCAGCACGCCCGTGAGCTCGTCGCCCTGCTGCGCGGCAAAACGGCCCTGTTGAACGTCATTCCCTATAATCCGGTGGCCGGCTTGCCCTATCGGACGCCAACCGCCGCCGCGCTCGAAGAATTCCGGAACATCCTGACGCGAGGAGGGATCAACGTCCAAGTCCGTCAGCGCAAAGGCGATAAAATCGACGCCGCCTGCGGGCAATTGCGACGTTCGCGGCTGGCGATCGGCGGCTTGGCCGAATAGCGCGTGAAACTTGCCGGGCGGCTCAGTCCTCGCCGCCGACGGCCAGCGGCGGCAGCCAAGTGCAAAGATAATAAGCCCGCGGCGCGGTCAGCTCTAAAATCGCCGCGAGTTGCGAAACGCCCGAGGGCGGGGTCGAGCGGCTGTGGGCGGTCGACAAAAAGAGATCGACCAGGCCGCCCGATCGTTTGTACTTCACCGCCTTGGTCTTGTCCTTGTCGAGCCCAGCGAGAGCAATCGCCCGCTCGATCGCCTCCTCGATGAATCCTTCCTTGTCGACCAATCCGTTGTCCAGAGCTTGCCGCGTGGTGAAAACCTGACCGGTGGCCACCTTGGTCAAAGCTTGCTCGTCGTTGCGGAAGGCCGGCCGGCCGGCTTTGACGATCTGCTTGAAGCGATCGAAGCTGTCATTGACCAAGGCCTGGAAGATTTGCCGCTCTTCTTCGGTCATGGGCCGCGTCGGCGAGCCCATTTGTTTGAGCCGGTGGCTTTTGATCGAGTCTTCTTCGACGTTCCACTGTTCCATCAGGCCCGCCACGTTGTAGTGGGGGATGACCACGCCGATCGATCCGGTCCAGGTGGTCGGCTCGGCGAAGATCGACTCGGGCGTATCGCCCACGGCCATCGAAACGTAATACCCGCCGCTGGCGGCGATGCCGCCCATGCTGACCACCAGCGGCAACTTGCGTTCGGCGGTGAGCCTGGTCAGGTGGTGGTACAGATAGTCGCTGGCCGTGACGGTTCCGCCCGGCGAATTGACTCGCAACACGACGGCTTTCACGTCGTCGTCCTTACGGATTTTATCGATTTGCTTTTTGACGAAGCCGTCGCCGTCGAGAATCGCGCCCTCGACCAGAATGATTGCCACCTTTTGCGTGGCATGGCGATCGAGCGAGTGATATTGCTCGTGGATGCTATCATCGCCTCCCACCGAGACCAAGTCCCCCAGGCCGGCCAAGCCCAAGAACATCAAAGCCGCTACGGCTAAGATGGCCAGCGCGATGAATCTCGCAGCCCAGCGGAAGGCGCGCGACGGCCGCGCGGGGCGCGGATGCTCGCCGCGGCGCTCGTCCGGCGCCAAAGTTGCGGTCATCGGGGGAGACGGCGGTTCGTGGGCGGATTCCATGGTTCGCATACCTGCAGTTCGAAAACGTCCATTCTATTGCGTATCTCGTTGCCGGGACAACGGCGCTTGGTGCTGTTGCCAGGGTAGGGGCTCGGCCGTTAAGCTACGTGTCGTGAACGGGCGCGCGGTCCTTGGTCGATGGTTCGAAGGAGTTCAGGAGTGTTTGTCGCAGCCTCCACCGATTGTTTTCCCACTCTCCCGCTGGATGCGGCGCTCGGGCGCTTGGTTGATCTGGAGTATTCGCGAGTCGAAATTGCCCTGCGCGAATCGGGCATGCAACTCAAACCGTCGGAGGTCCACGCCAATCTGGAGCACGCGATTCACGTCTGCCGCGATACGCATCGGCTGACTCCGATCTCTTTCAACGTCGAGATCGAGGCGCCCGACGACGAATATTACGCGCAATTCTCGTCGATTTGCAAGCTGGCCAAGGCCGTCAAGGTCGTGACTTTGACCGTGCCGTCGGCCGAGCTGGGAACGCCGTTCAACGCCGAGGTCGAGCGGCTGCGCGAACTGGTGCGGATCGCCACGTTGGAAGGCGTGTTGGTCGGCCTGAAGACCGAGACCGGCCGCATGACGCAGACCCCCGACACGGCCGTCGTGCTGTGCGACCACGTCAAGGGGCTGTGCATCACGCTCGATCCGAGCCATTACATCTACGGCCCCCACGCCGGCGGCAATTATGACCAGGTGATGAAGCACGTCTGTCACCTCCAGCTTCGCGACACCAGCCGGCAAAAGCTGCAAGTCAAGGTGGGCCAAGGGGAAGTCGAGTACGGGCGGCTCGTAACCCAGCTTACCAAGCACAAGTACAATCGGGCCTTGTGCGTGAACATCGTCGATCTCGGCGACCCGGAAATCGACCACATGGCCGAGATGCGGAAGATGCGGCTGTTGCTGGAAAGCCTGCTGTAGGCGATTTTATGTTTTTCCAGGTCGCCGGCACGGTGTAAACTTGTCAGTCGCCGTCCGACTTACAAGTTTGCGAAACCGTGAGGTGATTTCATGAGGTTCTGGGTTCGTGCATCGATGCCCGCCGCGGTTGCGGCGTTCTTATTTGCCGCCGGGGGGCTGTCCCGCGCCGAGGAAAAGGCGCCCGCCAAAATTCGTTTCAAGCGCACCCAGTTCGACGCCAAGTTCCGTAGCGAGGGGGCGGCCGTGGGCGATTTCAATCACGACGGCAAAATGGACATCTCCGCCGGCAGCGTATACTACGCGGCGCCCGACTGGAAAATGCACGTCGTCGCGGACAAGGCCGAAGAATACGATCCCGTCCACTACAGCAATAGCTTCTGCAACTTCGCCGACGACCTGAACGGCGACGGCTGGACGGATTTGCTCGTCGTCGATTTCCCCGGGCAGCAAACCTGGTGGCTGGAGAATCCGCATGGGGCAGCAGGCCCCTGGAAGCGGCACGTCGCCACGCCGGTGACGAACAACGAAGGCCCCCTGTACCTGGATATCGACGGCGACGGCCGGCGCGAACTGGTGGCGGGCTTCTCGCCCGACGCCAAGGACACGGACGGTCCCTTGCGGCAGATGGGGATCATCCGCCGCGGCGCCGACGCTTACGAGCCTTGGAAGATCCAAGCCATCTCCGTCAAGGCGGCGCCGGGCACGGTGAAATACGCGCATGGCCTGGGCGTGGGCGACGTCAACCGCGACGGCCGCAACGACGTGCTCGTGCCCGAGGGCTGGTGGGAGTCGCCCGCCAAAGACGACGGCGGACCTTGGCAATTCCATGACGCTCCGTTCGGACAGCCCTGTTCCAACATGTACGCTTACGATTTCGACGGCGACGGCGACAACGACGTGCTCAGTTCGGCCGCGCACCAGATCGGCATCTGGTGGCACGAGCAAACCGCCGACGGCTGGAAGACGCACGAAATCGACCGCAGCTTCTCGCAAACGCACTCTCTGTGCCTGGCCGACATCAATGGCGACGGGCTGATGGACTTCGTCACCGGCAAGCGTTGGTGGGCCCACGGCCCCAACGGCGACGTGAATCCCGGCGACCCGGCGGTGATGTACTGGTTCGAATTGACGCGCAAGAATGGCAAGCCGGTCTGGATTCCGCACGAGTTCGATCACGACAGCGGCGTCGGCACCCAGTTCGAAGTGGCCGACGTGAACGGCGACGGGCTGTTGGACGTCGTGACGTCGAACAAAAAAGGCGTCAATTACTTCCAGCAGGTGCGCGAATAAGTCGGCCTATTTCTCGGGCGACGGGTTGGGCTGAAGTTTGTCGACCGCTTGCTGCAACTGGCGGAGCTGTTCGCGGATTTCTTCTATTTGCCGTTCGAAGCGGCCGTCGGCGTCGTCCGACGATTTTCCGCGGGTCCCAGGCTGCGCCTTGTCTCGCGGCCTGGGGAACTCTGGCCAATTCCTCGAATCGCCGCGATGGTCGTTCAAAATATTGACGCTGAATCGGGCGCGGCCGAGCATCCGTTCGACGGGCAAGCGCACGTCGTTGGGCAATTCGTCCAACTTGTCTTCCGTGACTTCCCAAGACCGCTCGCCCTGCTTCACGCTGATCTTGGCCGGCTCTTTGCCCTGCTTGGAAATCGTCACGCTCATGTCGTCGGGCAGTCCGGCGTCGGTCGAAGCCTCGGGCGGAAGCACCATCCCTGGGTGGAAAAACCGCAGCGCCGGCGGATAGGGGCCCATGCCCGGCCGCAGCCGCTCGAGCCAATTTTGGATCAACGCCTGGTCGCCTTCGGGCACGACCCAGGAGTTGAAATCCATGTGCGAAGGCCGCTCGACCGGCGTGACTGCCGCGGTCGCCTCTTTGCCTGCCCGCAAATACCGCACCTTAAGTTCTTTGCCCTGCGAGCCGACCACCAATCGTGCGAGTTCTTGCTGGCTGGCGACGGGCTTTTCGTCGATGGCCGTGACAACGTCGTATTGCTTGAGCCCTGCCTTATCCGCGGGGCCGTCTTCGACCACGTCTTCGAGCAGCACGCCTTCACGCTCGGACAGGTTCAACTGCGCTCGCAAAGACTCAGGCAGCGGCTCGCAGGCGACCCCCATCCAATAAGCCACGTCGGTCTTGCGCTCATCGCCCTTCTGGCCGGCAAGCAGGAAACGCACCGCCGGGCCGAATTGCTGTGCGTGAAGCGCTGCGCCCGAGAGCCAGATGCCCGCGGACAAGGCGAGGGCGCCGAACTTGAAAAACCAGGTTTGACCGTTCATGCGCATGGCAGTTCCCTTTCCTGTTTGAATGTACGAAGCCTACGCCGGCAGGCGCCGGCGAAGGCATGCCACCCACCGCACGCTGACGCTTTATTGATAGGCGCGATTGCCCACCGGATGCACTTCGACCTCGTCGACGGGCACGATCAACCGCCGGCCGTCCTGCATTCGCAAAGGCACCAGTTCGCGCCGCTGTTGCACTCGGTGCCCCATCCGTTCCAAAACACGCTGCACTTCGAGCGGCATCGCCGCCGGCTGGCTGCGTAGAAAATCGGCGTCCGCCGCATTCCCTTCGACGACCGGCAACTGAATTTCATCGCTTGACCCGTTCGGACCGTCCACCACCAATCGCACCTGGCCCAACGCTTCTTGCGACCGGGCCGCGGGAATCTCCCCAGGCGCCAGGCCGCCATTCAGCGCGTCGTGACGAAGCTTGTCCATCAATTCCTGCTCAGCCGACTCTTGCTCTGCGATCATCTGGGCGGAAACGGCGCCGGGCTCGTCCGAAGAAGATTGCAGCCAACCGCCGCGAGCCCAAAGCCCCAGCGCGAAGGAAACCAAAAAGCTCGCCGCCACGGCCAAGGACCATCCGACGACTTTCCAACGCGGCCCGGCAAGCGGCGAACCGAAGGCGCGAGTCTCCGCTTCGTTTCCAGCGATCGGCGAGCCGGAGGCGTCAGCCTCCGGGTCGTGGGGCAAAGCGCCGCGGCCGAACGGAACAGAGGCTAACGCCTCCGGCTCGCCAATTGACGCCAGCTCTTTCGACCAACTCTGCGCCTCGAGAAACGCCAAGGCGCAACGCCGCCAACCTTCCGGATCGCGTTCGCACCAGAGCAACAATTCGCGACGATCGGATTCGCTCAGTTCGCCGTCGACGAGCAGATCCAACAAATGTTCTTGCTCGGCTCGCATCGCATTCATGATCGCGTTCAACCTTCTATTTCCGCCACATCGAGCGCGGCCAACTCGCTGCGCAGCCGCCGACGAGCGCGGTGCAATCGCGCCTCGACCGCGCTGTGCCCGATGCCCAGATGGGCCGCGATCTCGTGGTAACTCCAGTCCTCGGTATATTTCAGCAATAAAATCTCGGCGTCGCGCTGCGGCAAGCGTTCGAGCGCCGTGCGGACCAACTTGCGGCGCTCGTCGGCCAGCAGCCACGCCAATGGGTCGCTGGTCCGCGACTCGCCCTCGGTCGGCCGCACGCGTTCGGCATAGCCCTCGGTCAACTTGCGGCGCCGGCCGATCCGCCGGCGGTAGAGCAAGGCTTGCGTCACCGTCAGGCGATACAGCCAAGGCGCCACTTTTTCCGCGTCGGCCAAAGGAGCGCTTTGCCGGACGACCGCCAGCGCCACCTCCTGCATGACCTCATCGACCGCCTGCAATTCGCCCAGCCGCGCCAAGGCAATGGTTCTCAGCCAACGATCGTGGCAGGTCAAAGCGGCCTGCCAATCAATCGCAGCCGTTGAAACCGAAGCGTCGCATCGGGCCTCGGGTGTCGGTAAAGTCATGACAGGGGAATTAGTTGCCGCCAAAGCCGAATTCTTTCGCCCGCTCGCCGCGCGGAATCGCGGAAAGAATACACTTGCGTGATCGCAACCTGTTAATAGATATTAGCTTATCGCTTCCAACGAAAACTGAACGGCGCGCAGAAAAAACGCGTTCCCGGTGTTTGTTACGAGCATCGTGCCGGCGCGGTTCGCTCCAAACGCCGGCTGGGAGTTGTCCGAAATCTCGGCGCCGGGCGGTTCATTAACTCATTGGTATTTCTTAAAATGCCCGCCATGAGCCGCGCAACGCCAAAGAAATCGACGCAAAAGCAATACTGGTTGCTGAAAAGCGAACCGACGTCGTTCTCGATCCACGATCTGGCCGCCAGCCCGAAAAAGACGACGTTCTGGAGCGGGGTGCGAAACTATCAGGCACGAAACTTCCTGCGAGACGATATGCACGCGGGCGACGAGGCCTTGTTTTATCATTCCAACGGCGATCCGCCAGCCGTCGTCGGCACGGCGGTCGTCGTCCGCGAGGGGTACCCGGACCATACGGCCTGGGATGCGAACGATTCTCATTACGATGCCAAGGCCAGCCCGGAGAATCCCGTCTGGCAGATGGTCGATATCCAACTGCAAGAGATTTTTGACGAACCGCTCTCCTTGGAATCGCTGCGGGGCGTGGCCGCCTTGCGCGACATGGAATTGCTGCGCCGCGGCTCTCGATTATCGGTGCAGCCTGTTAAGAAGAGCGAGTTCGAAGCGGTCTTGAAGCTCGCGAAGCGGAAAGCGTAACGGCCATGCCCGCCGATCCGTTAGCCTGGCTCGACGCGGAACTCGACGCGCTCGCGCGGCGCGATCTGCTGCGGCGGCTTCGCACTTACGACGGCCCGCAGCGCTCCGCTTTCAAGCTCGACAACCGCCAGGTGGTCAATTTCGGCTCGAACGATTATCTCGGCCTGGCCGCCGATGGGCGGCTGGCCCTAGCCGCGGCGCAAGCGGCGAACGAGCAAGGTTTTGGGGCCGGGGCAAGCCCCTTGGTGGTCGGGCACTCGCGAGCGCTCGAACGGCTGGAGCTGCGGCTGGCCGAGTTCGAAGGGACCGAAGCGGCGCTGGTCTTCGCCTCGGGTTTCGCCGCCAATTCCGGCGTGATTCCAGCGCTGGCGGCCGAGGGCGACGCGGTTTACAGCGACGCGCTGAACCACGCCAGCATCGTCGATGGTTGCCGCTTGTCGCGCGCCGCCGTGTACGTCTATCAGCACGCCAATGTGGCAGCGTTGGAGAAGATGTTGCAAGCCGGTCGAGGCTTCCGGCGCCGGCTGATCGTCACCGACAGCTTGTTCAGCATGGATGGCGACCTGGCGCCGCTCGCCGAGTTGGCAGAACTGGCCGAACGTTACGATTGCATGCTGATGACTGACGAAGCGCACGCCACGGGCGTTTTCGGAAGACAAGGACGCGGAGCGGCCGAGCATCTGGGCGCCGAAGCGGGCGTTCACGTTCGCGTCGGCACGCTAAGCAAGGCCCTGGGCGGAATGGGCGGATTCGCGGCTGGGCGGCGGTCGCTCATCGAGTGGCTGGCCAACCGCGCCAGGTCCTATGTCTTTTCGACGGCGCTGCCGCCGCCCGCCGCCGCTGCCGCCGTCGCCGCGCTCGATATCGTCCGCGACGAACCCGCGAGGCGCCGCGAGTTGCTGGCGAGATCGGCCGATCTGCTCGGCCGATTGCGGGTGCAAGGCTGGCGGATCGGACCGACCGCAGGCCAGATCATTCCGGTGATCGTTGGCGAGTCGGCGCGCGCCGTTGAACTTTCCGCTGCCTTGGCCGCCCGGGGTTTTTGGGCGCCCGCCATCCGGCCGCCTTCGGTGCCCGATGGAGAGGCCCGCTTAAGGATCAGCCTGAGTTGGGCCCACGACACGGAGATGATCGACGGCTTGGTTGCCTCGCTGGGCGAACTGGCGATGTGATGAGGCTGAGCTCCGCCCGTCGATCGGCGACCGCTCAGTTCCGCTCGTCGGACTGAATCAGACCGTCGCGCAGCCGCACGATCCGCCGCGCGCGCCGGCCGACGTCTTCTTCGTGGGTGACGACGATGATCGTCTTGCCGTCGGCGTTGAGCTGATCGAGCAGGGCCAGGATTTCGCCCGTGGTGACCGAATCGAGATTTCCCGTCGGTTCGTCGGCCAGCATGAAGTAAGGGTTGTTTGCCAGGCTCCGCGCGATTCCGGCGCGTTGTTGCTGGCCGCCGGAAAGCTGCATGGGGCGGTGATTGAGTCGGTCGCCCAGACCTACTTGCGCGGCCAGCATGCTGCAGCGATCTCGGCTCTCGGGCGTCAGTTGCCCGAGATAATAGAGGGGCACTTCGATGTTTTCCTGGACGGTCAACTGGGGAATCAAGTTGTACGACTGAAATACGAAGCCGATCCGCGCCGCCCGGATCTCGGAGAGTTCGTCGTCATTCAACTGCGCGACGTCCTGATCGCCCAAATAAAAGCGGCCGGAAGTCGGCCGGTCGAGACAGCCCAGCAGGTTCAACAAAGTGCTCTTTCCCGAACCGGAAGGGCCCATGATGGCCACGTAATCGCCTTCGGGGATGTCCAGCGTCACGCCGCGCAGCGCTTGGACGGTTTCGCCGCCCAGGAAATAGTGCTTGTGCAAATCAATGATCCGTGCGGCCATTTTCATGGGCATCGTTCTCTCATGGGCATCGTTCTTCGTGATCGCAGAACCATCCGCTCGTCGCAGCGGACGGCTTGGATTTTCCATCGAGATGCTTCCAGATTAGCCGACTCGCCAGGCGATGTCACCTGGGGCAATTTGGGTAAAGCGAGAATTATGCATTTCTTATCAGAACGAAGGTCAACTTACGACTCTCGCCGGTCCGATTTAATCCGAAGAGCCGGATTCAACCGCGCTACGCCGCGTGCCCAAGGTTTCCCGACAGGAGCCGGGATGGACCGCGACGGTCACCGGGAAGGTTACCCGTGCCACGCCTCTCGATTTTAATCCCCTTTCTAGGGGACCGCGATTCGCTGGAAAACACCCTCGCCTCCGTGCTTCAGAATCGCCCGGAAGGCGCCGAAATTGTCGTAGCCCTGAGTCAAGATTACGAAGATCCGTACCAACTCGGCGAGGAAGTGCATTTCATCCGCGTCGAGCCGGAGGCGTCGCTTGTGGCGACCCTGAACCAGGGATTCGTAGCCTGCCAGGCGCCGATCATCCACACGCTGGCCTGCGGCGTCACGGTGGGCGAGGGTTGGGCGGATCACGCGCGGGCTCGTTTCAATGACCGCCGCGTCGCTTCGGTCGCGCCTCTGGCGCTCCAAGCCGACGACCCCGAGCGAGTTTGGGCTGCGGGGCTAGAGTACCGCCCCAGCGGCGTCGTCCGCCGACGCGGACACGGCCTGTTGGCCGAATCGGCGGCGCAGCTCGGAGGCGATCTGGCGGGCAGTGATCTTGCAGGGCCGAGTCTGGCTGCGGGATTCTATCGCCGCGCGGCGCTCGGCGGCGTCTCGCCCGTTTTCGATCCGGTCTTGGGACCAAATTTCTCCGACGTCGATTTGGCCCTGAGGCTGCTGGCGGCGGGGTACACGAACGTCTGCGAACCGTCGTCGCTCGTGTTCCAACCGCGGCTTGCCGCGCATTCGATCGACGGCTGGGCGCAAGCGCGTCAGGCAGAGCGGATGTTTTGGCGGCATGGCTCAAGGCACGGCTGGTTGCACTCGCTGGCCGCTCATTTGGCTTCGGTCTCAGGCGAATTCGCTGGAAATCTTCCGCGTGCGAAGGCCCTCGTACAATTAGCCGGAAGATGCCTGGCCGGTTGCGAGTGGGGCTCGGCGCGCCGTCGAAGTTTGCAGTTGGCGCTGCCCCGCTTCGCAGCACCCTCGGAAATGATCGACGCAAAGCAGTCAGGCCCCGATGGGCCAGGACGCCGGCTGGACCGCCCTCATTTCGAGCTTGAAGCGCGGCCCGGTCGCGCGGAATCGCGTCGACAGCGAACGCCGCTTCCGTCGGTTAACGATAGACCGTCTTCGTGAGCGATTGAAAGCCGCTCGACTTGCGGCTGGACTCCTTGCGTCCGTTCGCGCCGCTGGCGCCGTTTGTCGCCTGTCCGTTGGAACGCGATGAATTTGCGTTACCTTCCGCCGCCGGCAGATCGGCCTGAGCCGCATGCAGCGGAAGGGGCAAGTCGTTTCCTCCGGTGACGAAGAACAGTTCGATCGCCGCGTCCAACAATTCCAGCGTCGCCTTGTCGGCGTCTTGCGACGCCAGTCGCTCGCGCAAGCTGGCGACCAGCGCCTGTCCTTCGGGCCAGCGCACCTTGACGATGGCGCCCGCTTCGCCGAGCAACTGATAGATTCTCGCGCGCGTCAAACCAAGCCGCTGCGCGGCTTGCCGCACCGTGGCGCCGCTGGGCGCCAGGCGACTTTCCGCCAGCTTGGCGATTTGGGCGCCGGCGTCGATGCGCACTTGATCGAGCAGCGGCCCAATGAAGGTCGAACGCAGTTCTTCGTAGCTGGGGGCGCCGGGACGCTGCAAGTAGCGCAGCACCCAGTTTTCCAGTTGAATCACGAATCGAGGCAAAATTCGCACGCCCATTTGCGACTGGGCACCGAGATGCACGACGATCTGGTGCAGATTGCCGAACACCTCCAGCACGGCGCCCACGCGCTTTTCTCCGTGCGTCTTCAAAGCCCTGATCTCGGCCAGCGTGAGCTCCAGGTAGGACTCCAAGGGCGCGTTCCAGATCACGCGCGGCAACTGCTGCAAGCTCGACACGTAGCGCCCCAAGGTTTCCTGCCCAAAGCCGTGCTCCTTCACGCTCGCTCGCCACTCGACCCACAGCGCTTCGGAAACGATGGTCGGATCGACTTCGGCGCCTTTCCGCTTCTGGCTGGAGGCGGGCGCCGCCGCCTTCTCGAGCTCTTCCTCGGTCAATGGCGCGACGGCGCCGGGCGGATGCGGCTGAGCCGCACGCACGAGCAAGTTGATCAGCGTGCGGATTTTCTTTTGGCCGATGCCGGCAGTCGCGAAAAGTTGCTCTAAGGGAGTGTCCAGCAGTTCGCGCAGACTCGTTCCCATAAAAGCCAGCGGAAGCCGACGGTCGGTCGCCACGACCCAGTAAGCCAGCGGTTTATCCCATCGGTCGGCGTATTTGGGTCGCAACAGCTTCTGCTTCACGCTTTCGAAGCTGGCGACCAATTTGTAGTCGATGATGACCGCTGACTTCGTGAGTTTCATACTCGATCTCCCTCGCCAGTTTTCCCCACTAATCGAAACTCAATCGCTTAAGACCTGCTCCCCAATCATCCCCTCTAAATGCGACGAGCTAGATTGAAAATAAAAAGCCCAAATTTTTTTATCATTCGTCCTTGACGATCCGGCGTGAACAGATTGTGTCCACCTCCCGCTTGCGCAGGCGCATTTTTGACCACACCAATACGAAGCGAGTCGCATTTCATTCCAGCGGCGGATCTCGGCTGCTTTGATCGTCTTAAGTACTTGTATCAAAGCGGCTTGCATCGCTGAAATAGACGCTTCCAATGCCTAGGAGTTGGAACCGCCGCGGCATTGACTTCTCCCGGTTCTTGGCGCTAAAAGCATTCGATAAGCGTTTTTTCTTGAAAAGCAATCATCGTGCCGAAGCAACCGCGAGCCGCGCGCCTGGAAGGCTTGGCAGCCGCTGGTTTTCGCGCTGCTCGACAGCTATGGTAGGGGCAGAACTGCGCGAGGGATAGGCTCTCAGCGGGCGATCGCGCTAACACGCCACAAAAGGAATGTTCGAAATGACCCCTTTGCGAAAACCGTTCCTGGCGCTTGCCATGTTGTTGATTCTGTCCGGCGCGGCCCTGGGCATGCTCAAATTCCGTCCTGCCGGCGCCGACATGGTGCGCAGCGCCCAACAGTTCCTGGCCGGTCTCTCTGAAGAGCAGCGAGCGCAGGCGACGATGGCTTTCGACGATCCTGCCCGGCTCGACTGGCACTATATTCCGAAAGACAAACGCAAGGGTCTGCAGATCAAACACATGGACTCGGAGTCGCGCAAGCGCGCGCACGCGCTGCTCGCCAGCGGCGTGAGCGCTCTGGGCTACGAGAAGGCGGTGACGATCATGAGCCTGGAGGCGATCCTTCGCGAACTGGAGAAGGAGCGGAAGGGCGGGCCGATTCGCGACCCCGAACGCTATTACTTCACCGTGTTCGGCCAGCCAGCCGCGCAAGGACGCTGGGGTTGGAGCGTCGAGGGGCATCATCTGTCGCTAAATTTCGTCGTCGCCGACGGACAGACGACTTCGGTCACGCCGGCGTTCTTTGGCGCCAATCCGGCCGAAGTCAAAACCGTGTTGAGCGTCGGTCCGAAGAAAGGCACGCGCGTGCTTCGCGACGAAGAAGAATTGGCCTTCGAACTGCTCGCTTCGCTTTCGAACGAACAACGACGCGCGGCAATCATCGCCGACAAGGCGCCGGCTGATATTCGCGCGGCCGGCGAACCGCACGCGCCCAGCGCCGCCCCTGAAGGCTTGGCGGCCAAGGAGATGCAGAACGAACAGGTGGAGACGCTTTGGGCCCTGTTGCGAGCCTATACCGACAAGATGCCCGCGGAAATTAACGAAGCTCGCATCGCCGAGGTGCGCAAAGCCGGCATCGAGCAAGTTCACTTCGCCTGGGCGGGCGCCGACAAACCCGGCGTTGGGCATTCGTATCGCGTGCAAGGCCCCACGTTCGTGATCGAGTTCAACAACACCCAGCCCGATGCCGCGGGCAACCTCGCCAACCACATCCACGCGGTATGGCGCCAGATGGCCGGCGATTTCGGCCTGGCGCGCGACAAGGCCGCCGCAAAGTAACCGGCGCTCGAGCAAGCTTACGGCATGAGAATTCGCTTGGCATGGCTGGCGGTATTGGCCTGCGCGGCAGCCGCGGGCTGCGAATCGGGCAAGGCGCCAAGCGCCGAGCCGACGGCTCGCACGCACGAGCCGCAAGCGGCCTGGTCGGCTCAAATTCAACTCGTCGAGCGGGGCGAAGCGAACGCCATCGTCGTCGAAGAGGAGCCTCTTGACGACGACGACCTGGCGCTGCTGGAAAACCTCGATGCCTTGACGGAACTCACCTTGAGAAAAGCGACCGTCACTGATCTCGGCATGGAGCGATTGCGCCGCTTGAGTGGACTTGAGAAACTCGTGCTCGGCGAAACTCGCGTGACCGACGCCGGTCTCGAACCGTTGCTGGGGTTGAATCGCTTGCGAATCGTGAATTTCGCAAGCGCCGCCGTAACCTCGGCGGGCTTCGAGCGTTTGACCTCGCTGGAAAACCTGGAACTGATCCGCTTCGGCCGCAGCCGGATCGACGACGGCGGCTTGGCTTGCGTCGGCAAATGGCCCAAATTGCGGTCGCTGATTTTGCAAAACGCTCCGATCACCGATGCCGGACTGGAACGACTCAAAGGCTTGAACCGCCTCGAATCGCTGTATCTCGAAGGTACGGACGTCACCGAAGACGGCATTGCGGTCTTGCAACAAGAGCTGCCGCACCTGCACATTCACCCACACCCGTAGCGGTCGGCGCCCTCAGTGCAGGCTTGCCCGCAGCGTGAGCAGCGACGCCTCGAGTTGCCGAAACAGTTCGCGGTCGGCGTCGCGATCGCATAAAAAATAGATCGCGACCTCGGAATTCCCTTCGAGATGGATCAACACCTGTCCGCTGCGATCGACGCGCGGCAGATCTTGATCGAATTTGATTCGCCCGGAAAACGACGCCTTGATGAATGACTCTCCGGCAAGATATCCAATCTCTGAACTTCCCGTGGAGAAACTCGTCGCTCGGACATTGCTCTGCAAGCGGTTGTAAAAACGTTCGAGCGCGGCCTTCAAGTCGTCGCCCGCCGTTTGGGCGCTGGGACATTTCGTCAGGCTGGCGACGATCAACGCCCGCCGCTTGGGTATTTCCAGCCAACTGTTTGCGAAATAGGAGCAGCCGCGCGGCAGCCAGGCCGGTTGCCGCACGGGAACCGGGGAGAACTCGCGAGGAATTCGCAGCCGATAGTGCTGAATCCCGACTTCGTCGCCCAACTGTGCGTGCAGCGCCGCGTCGGGCAGCCAGGTCGGCCGGCTTGGATCGGGGGGCAGAGGCGCAGACGCAGGGACGGGAGGCGTCGCAAGCGCCTCGGCCTGTTCCTGCCGGGCGCGTTTCAACCAGCGACTGACCTGTTGCACCGTCCATACCGTCGCGACGACAAGCAGACAGACCGCCATTCCGCCCAGAATCGTCCGCAACCCGACGATTTGTCTTTTGCGAGAGCGCCACTGAATGGTTACCTCGGACTGGCTCGGAAGTGCGGGCGCCGCCAGCAAGTCGTCGAACTTTGGCGAACTCGGAGCGGCACGCGCCGTCGCTGGCATCGTCGCCAGACCGCCGCAAGCCGAGCACCGAAGCGGCTCGCCAGAGGCCTTGTTGGGCTGTTTGATCGGCCGTTGGCAATGCGGGCATTTCACGTTCACGATTTCTCGCCAAACGTGGTCGAAGTGAACAAGGCAAAACGGGATTAGAATGACACTCGCCGATTCGGGCAATGAATCAAGGCGCTATTCTTGGCTCCGGAATGGAAATCTAACCCGATCGAAACACAGCCTTGGCAAACCGCCAGCAACTTGCAGTGTTTCTCACGAAAACCGAATCGTTAGCCAACATGCAGCAAGTATCCTCGGCGCCTGCCGCACTTGAATCGCTCGTTACGAAATTCGGCTCGCGCCGACGACTCCGATCAGGCTCGAAAAATGAATCCATCCGGCGATGACCCGACGAACGTCGACCACAACCGCGCCCGGCGCGTCAAGCACTTGTTGTTCGCCGCCCTTGCCGGCGGGGCCACCGCGCTCAACTGGCTGCTGATGAAGAAAGAGGGCTACGGCATCCCGTCGCTGGCCGTATTGTCCTCGATGATCGCCTGGGCGCTGTTCCTGGGGGCTTTGCTGCCGTTCAGCTACGCGGCGGCGCTGGAAGATGATCTCAACGAATTGGGACGCAGGCCGACGTTCGTCCGCTTGGTTTGCACGTCGGCCTTGGTGTTAAGCGTGGTGCTGGCGTTTGTCACGTGCTCTTTGCTCGGCATGCCGCTGGTCGTCTCGATGTAACGCTCGCTACTCGGGACACACGGCCACGATCCGCAGCGGCGCGCCGCTGCCGCTGGCGATCTTCATCGGCAAAGCCATCACGGCGAATGGCTCTGCGGGCAACAATCCACGCCAAAGCGAAGCCAGCCGCAGCGACCAGGAAGAATTCTCTTCGCATGGAACTCGTGCTCCCCTCAAATGATTCAACCGTAGGCAGTGAGATCGAAGATTTGAAAATATAGGGCGCGTTCGGACGAGCGCGAGTGGCGCCCCGCTTCACTCCGGCATCGCCTCAACCGGCCTCGCGGGATTTTCATCCCTCATCCTTCCGCCTTCATCCTTCCCAATGCCCGGTCGATCCGCGTCAGGCATTTCTCTTTTCCCAAAATCGCCAGGCAATCGTACAAGCCCGGCCCGACCGGTTTGCCCGTTACGGCGACGCGGATGGCGTGAATCACGGCGCCGATTTTGATCTGCTCGGCTTCGAGGAATTCGTGCATCGCGCATTCGAGCGATTCGACGTCGAACGAATCGAGTGCCGCCAGCCGATCGCGAAATTTCGTCAATCGCTCGACGGCCTCGGGCTTTTTCAAGTGCTTTTCGAACGACTCGGCATCGAACGGGTACGCGTCGTCGGCGAGGAAAAAGAAATCGGCATACGCCAGAATGTCGCCGCTGACCTTCAGCCGGTCGCCCGCTGCGGCGACGATTTTGGAAAGCGGCTGCCGTGCGGCGGCCGATTTTGATTCCTCGACCAGTCCCGCTTTGATGAGGAACGGCAGCATGCGCTCGACCTTCTCCTCGGTCGAAAGCTGCTGCATGTAACGGTCCTGGAAGGCCCACAACTTCTTGGGATCGAAGCTGGCCGGCGCCTTCGTAACGCGTTCGAGCGAGAAGCTGTCGATCATTTGCTGTCGCGTAAAGAATTCGGTCTTGTCGTCGAGCGACCAGCCCAACAGCATCAAGTAATTGATGATCGCCTCGGGCAGATAGCCGACTTGCTCGTAGAAATCGACGATCACCGGGTTGAACGTGTCTGCTGAGGTCGTCAGCCCGAGCGCTTTTGCGATCGCCAACCCGTGCTCGTTGACCAGCGCGAAGTCGCGGTTCTTCAGGTACTTGTCGAGCTTCCGCTTGCTGAGCTTGTTCTTGCTGCCCGGCTCGGCCACATAGGGCAGATGCGCGTACTCGGGCAGCAGATAGCCGAGCGACTGGGCGATGAAGATCTGCCGCGGCGTGTTCGAGAGGTGTTCTTCGGCGCGGATCACGTGCGTGATCTTGAAATCGAAGTCGTCGACGACGCTGGCCAGGTGATACAGGCACGAGCCGTCGGCCCGCTGCACGACGTGATCCTGCTCGCGGGCCCAATCGAACTCGACGTTGCCGCGTACCAGGTCGGGAATGACCAACTTCCCTTCTCGCGGCATTTTCAGCCGCACGACGCCGCTGCGCCCTTCGGCTTTGAACTTCTCAGCTTCGGCTTCGGTCTCGGCCATCCAGCGGCGGCTGTAGAGAAACGGGCGTTTTTCTTGTTCAGCCGCTTGCCGTTCGGCTTGCAATTCCTCGGGCGTGGCGAAATCGCGATAAGCAAACCCGCCGGCCAACAGCCGCTCGACCGCGGCTTGGTACTGCGGCAGACGCTGCGACTGATAGTAGGGCGCGTACGGCCCGCCGACCTCGGGGCCTTCGTCCCAATCGATGCCCAGCCAGCGGAAGCCGTGCAGGATCGGCAATAAGGCCGACTCGACGTTGCGCTGCTGGTCGGTATCGTCGATTCGCAGCAAAAACTGCCCTCCGTGCCGTCGCGCGAAGAGCCAATTGAAGAGCGCCGTACGGACGCCGCCGATGTGCAAATAACCGGTCGGACTGGGGGCAAAGCGGGTGCGAACCATCTGTGGAATAGATCGTCTAGGGTTGGGCGGCTGGGAAAGTTGCCACAAAGGCGCTCAGCTTAGAGCCTCAGGGGCCGCGGCGTCAAAGGGGCCGCGCGATCTCAAGGGTGTAAGTAGGGGTTCGTGCGGTTGATTCTGTAGACAAAATGGTTGGACCAGTCGCCCGCGTCTGGCGCGGATTACCTTTGAAATCAGGGGGTAATCCTTTTTCTCAGGCAGTGC
>Ga0307373_10001743_pt1 | contig 40469 bp, 37 predicted proteins | sample OX2MG_FD_202534 | JGI IMG/M metagenome (GOLD analysis project Ga0307373, IMG submission 202534) | Soil microbial communities from Risofladan, Vaasa, Finland - OX-2 | ecosystem: Environmental > Terrestrial > Soil > Coastal area > Acid sulfate soil | place: Finland: Risofladan, Vaasa | collected...
CTGGCCCGCCAGCACAACCACGCCAACGTCGTCTGCCTGGGCGGCCGCATCGTGGGTACGGCCGTGGCCGTCGACGCCGTGGTGGCCTTCCTCGCCGCCACCGAGGAGCACGGGCGCCACGACGGACGCATCGCCAAGTTGGACGATCTGGACGGTGCGCTGGCTCCACAAGGTGAGGGGAGACCATGAAGAGCGACGAGATGGCGCTGGCCCGGGACCCCGAGGTGGCCGGCCTCATCCGACAGGAGTTCGAGCGCCAGCAGACCACGCTGCAGCTGATCGCCTCGGAGAACTTCACCTCCCCGGCCGTCCTGGCCGCATCCGGATCCGTGCTCACCAACAAGTACGCGGAGGGCTATCCGGGCCGGCGCTACTACGGCGGCAACCAGATCATCGACGAGATGGAGGACCTGGCTCGCCACCGCGCCACCGCGTTGTTCGGGGCCGAGCACGCCAACGTCCAGCCGCATGCCGGCGCCAATGCCAATCTGGCGGCCTACCAGGCCCTGGTCGAGCCCGGAGCCACCATTCTGGCCATGCGTCTCGACCACGGCGGGCACCTGACCCACGGGTCGCCCGCCTCCATCACCAGCAAGATCTGGCGCTTCGTCTCCTACGGCGTGACCCCGGAGTCCCACCAGTCGGGCCTCCCGGGCGAGGTCATCGACTTCGACGAGGTGGCCCATGTGGCCAAGGCCGAGCAGCCGGCGCTGATTGTGGCCGGCTCGACGGCCTATGCCCGTACCATCGACCCCCAGCCGTTCCGCGACATCGCCGACTCGGTGGGCGCGCTCTTCATGTTCGACGCCGCCCATCCGGCCGGCCTGATCGCCGGCGGCGCGCACCCCAGCCCGGTCGGGGTTGCCGACGTGGTGACCCTGACGACGCACAAGACACTGCGCGGCCCGCGCGGGGGCGCCATCCTGTGCGGGAGAGACCTGGCCAAGAAGATCGACAGCGCCGTCTTCCCCGGTCTCCAGGGCGGGCCGCTGGAACACGTCATCGCGGCCAAGGCGGTGGCCTTTGCCGAGGCCGCCCGGCCCGAGTTCCGCCAGTACGCCGCCCAGGTGGTGGCCAACGCGGCAGCCTTGGCCCGGGCCCTGTCCTCCCACGGGTTCCGCCTTGTCTCGGGGGGCACGGACAACCACATGGTCCTGATCGACCTGCGCCCCTTCGACGAAGAGCTGGACGGGAAGGTGGCCCAGGAGGTGCTGGATCGGGCCGGGATCACCTGCAACCGCAACACCATCCCCGACGACCCCCGCAGCCCGTTCATCACCTCCGGCCTGCGTCTGGGCACGGCGGCCCAGACCACGGCCGGCATGGGCACCACGGAGATGGAGACCATTGCCGGGCTGATCGCCCGGACGTTGCAGGCGCGCGCCGACGAGGCCGAGATCGCCGCCGTCCGGGCCGAGGTGGCCGGGCTCTGCGCCTCGTTCCCGCCCTACCCCGATCTGCCGGGGTAAGGGTGCCCGACATCGGCTGGTACGGCCTGGTCCTGGTGGTGGCGGCCGGGGCGACGGCCGCACTGACCGTTCCGGCCCGCCGGGTCTCGGTGCGCGTGGGCTACGTGGCCCTCCCCAATGAGCGCAAGATCCACACCAGGCCCACCCCCTACGGCGGTGGCGCCGCCATGTTCCTCGGATTCCTGGTGGCCGTGGTGGCCGCGGCCGCCCTGCCCGCGCTGCGACCGATCTTCACCGACTCGCCGGAGCTGCAGGGGGTGGTGCTGGCCGGCGGCGCCATGTTCGCTGTCGGTCTCATCGACGACGTCAGGGACATGTCGGCCCCCGCCAAAATGGCCGGGCAGGTGCTCTCGGCCAGCATCTTGTACTTCATGGGCGTGACCATGTACGAGTTCAAGGTCCCCCTGGCCGGCTTCTTCGTGCTGACCCCCGGCATCATCCCGCTGATCACCGCCGCCTGGGTCATCGCCCTGACCAATGCCATCAACCTCATTGACGGTCTGGACGGGCTGGCCGCCGGCGTGGTGGCCATCGGCGGGGGCGCCCTCGCCATCTACGGCCTGCGGCTGATGGGTTTGGGCCTGCTCCCCTCGGACAACGTCGGCCCTCTGGTCGCCGTGATCGCCTGCGGGATCTGCCTGGGCTTCCTGCCCTTCAACTTCAATCCGGCTCGCATCTTCATGGGGGACGCCGGCGCGCACTTCCTCGGTCTGCTCATGGCCGCCTCGACCATGGTGATCGGGGGACGGGTGCCCACCACCGTGCCCACCACCGGCGTGACCTATTTCTTCTTCGCCCCGCTCTTCATCCCCTTCTTCATCCTCGGGGTGCCGATCGTCGACATGGCCTTCGCCTTCATCCGCCGCACCGCCCGGGGCACCGGGTTCCACACCCCCGACAAGGAGCACATCCACCACCGGCTCCTGCGCCTGGGCCACGGGCCCCGGCGCAGCGTCCTCATTCTGTGGGCGTGGACCGCCATCCTGTCCGGATTCGTCCTCTTCCCACTGTTCATCCACCAGGTCAACGCCTTCATCCCCCTGGGCGCGGCGGCGCTCGGGGCGGGTCTCTACACCCTCTTCCACCCCGGGCTGCGCAAGGGCATCGGCGACGACGCCGACGAGGATCTCGACCAGGGCCCGCCACCCTTGCCGATCAGGGCGGGGCCGGGCCGCTGAGCCGGCGGGGATCCGCTCCCGATGGTTTGGACGGCAGATTGGCCGGGGTGCGATGATGACGCCTGTGTACCCCGTCCACCTCGCCCCGTCTGGCCTCCCCCTCGTGGCCACCCAGACGGCGGACTCTGGCACGCCACGCATCGCGTAAGGGGGGAAGAGGGTCATGCGGGGTCGAGTGAGCGTCGTCGGGCGCGCCCGGTCGGGTGACGGACCCCGGCGCGACCGGGATGCCCCCGGAGGGGACAGCCGATCGCACACCGGATCCGACCAGGATCCCACAGCTGGGGGACTTCTTCTTCATGGGCACCGCATGTGCGGTCAGCGTGGTGGGGGCGGGAGCAGCGGGCTACGGCCTCGACTCGTGGCTCCACACGGCCCCATGGCTGAGTTTCGCCGGCCTGGCCTTCGGGATCGTCTCGGCCGTCCTGCTGTGCATCGCACAGTTGCGGAAGTTCCCCTGATCCCCGGCCCGACTGCGGCCGGGGAGTCCTGAGGGGTCATGTTCGCCAACTTCGCACTGCCCGACCTGGCCCGGGTCTCCCGGAGGACCGTCCTGGGCGCCCTCGGCTTCGGCATCGCCGGGCTGGTGGCCTGCCTCGCTCTGGGTGCCCCGCTGACCGGCCTCGGGCTCTGCCTCGGGATCGGGTTGGGCGTGCTCAACTTCCGGATGATCCAGCGGTCCGTGGCCAAAATCGGGGCCCGGGAGGACGAGAACCACAAGCGACCGCTGGCCGCCAACACGGTGGGCCGCCTGTCCCTCATCACGGTGTGCGCGCTGGGCCTCCTCTTCCTTTCGTTCGACCTCGGCCTGGGGGTCATGGTGGGGCTGGCCGCATTCCAGTTCTTCCTGTTGCTCAACGTGGCCCGCTCAATGTTCAAGATGGGCCACGGTGACCTGTCGGACGTGGAAGGAACGGGGGGTGTCTCCCCATGATCCCCGGTGGAGGCCTGCTGACGTTCATGAATCCGGCCACGAACATTTCGGTCGGCGAGCACGTGAAGGGCAGCCTGTTCGGCGGCTCGCTGGACCTGGACACGGTGTGGGCAACGGCGGCGGCCGTGGTGGTGGTGTGCCTCCTGGCGCTGGCCTTGCGGCGCCAGATGACCAGTGGGGTGCCCGGCCGGTTGCAGGCGGCCTGGGAGATGGGGGTGGGAGCCCTGACCAAGCAGGTGGAAGGATCGATCGGGCCGAAAGGAGCGGCAGTGATCCCGCTGGCCGCGACCCTCTTCGTGTTCATCTTCGTCTGCAACATATTCACGGTCCTGGGTCTGGGCGCCAGGTACGAATGGCTGAGCGCACCCAACTCGGACATCAACCTGCCGCTGTCCATGTCGCTCTTCGTGATCATCCTCGTCCACGTGGCGTCAATCCGGGCCCGCGGCCCGGTCGGCTACGTGAAGCACTACCTCACCCAACCGTTCCCCATCTTCTTGTTGCCCTTCAACTTCTTCATTAACATGGTCGAGGAGCTGGCCAAGCCCATCACGCTGGCCCTCCGACTGTTCGGCAACCTGTTGTCGGGGACTTTGATGCTCTCGCTGATCGCCTTCCTGGGCGTGTGGAAGCTGGGCGCCATTCCGATCGGCAATGTCCTGGTGCTCCTGGTGAACCCGGTCTGGAAGCTGTTCGACCTGGGGATCGGCGGCATTCAGGCCTTCATTTTCGCCCTGCTGACGATCCTCTACTTCGATGTCGCCATGAGCACGGAACATGGCGACGCTCATGACGTCGAATTAGTCCACCCGGTCCCAGAAGCTGCATTGTCCACGCAAGTTCACTAGTCAAATCACAAAGGAGAGCATTGACATGGCAGACACAACGGCGCAGGCCATCCAACTTGCCGGAGCCATGGTCGGAGGCGGCCTGGCTTTGGGCGGAGGCGCCATCGGCGCGGCAGTCGGTGACGGCCTGGCGGGAAGCGCAACGATTTCCGGGGTAGCCCGTCAACCTGAAGCGCAAGGGCGGCTCTTCACCATCATGTTCCTCACCGTCGGCTTGGTGGAGGCGATGTACTTCATCAACCTGGCGTTCACGGCACTCTTCATCTTCTCGCTGTACAAGAAGTAGGCCGGTGGCCGGTGGCCCGGCGCTCTTGCCACAGCAGGGTTCGAGACGTCGCAGAGAACGAAGGCAAAGACTGAGATGAATATGCCCATTGCTGACAGCAACTTCCTCATCCCCAACTCGACCCTGATCGTCGAGCTGGTCGCATTCCTGATTGTGCTCGGTGTCATCGGCAAGTTCGTGCTGCCCTTGTTGAAGGAGAAGCTCGATGAGCGGGCGGAATTGATCAGGAGCGAGTTGGCCGCGGCCGATGAAGCCAAGGCGGACGCCACCGCGGCCGACGAGGAGCGGAAGGCCGCGCTCGAAGAGTCCCGCCACCAGGCCCGCGAGATCGTGGCGCAGGCGAATCGGACGGCGGAGCAGGTGCGGGCCGACGCCCAGGCCAATGCCCAGGGCGAGTACGAGCGCATTGTGGGCAATGCCGAGTTGGAGGTGGCGCTGGCGCGCCAGCGCGCCGTTGAGCAAGCCGCCGGCCGGATGGGCGAAATGGTGCTCGACGTCGTCGAACGCATCATCGGGCGCGAGGTGAGCCAGGAGGCACACCGCGACCTGATTGATGAAGCGGTGGAGGCTCTGAGCGCCGATGCCGCGGGGAGCGCTCCCTCCGGGGCCGGGGCACAACCTTGAATCCGACCCTTCAGGGCTACTCGGCGGCAGTGCTGGAGTTCACCGACGCCGGTGAGCTGGCCCGTCTGGCCGGCGAGCTCGAGTCCATTGAGCGGTTGGTGTTGGCCACCCCGGCCCTACGCGCCGCCCTCACGGACACTGCGGTCAAGAGCCCGGCGCGGCTCGCCGTGATGTCCGAACTCCTTGAGGGCAAGGTCTCCGACACAGCCCGACGATCGGCGTCGTTCGCCACCTCGGTGGTCCACGCTCCTGACGTGCTGGCGGCGCTGGGGTGGTTGGCCACCCGGGCCCGCCACCAGGCTGAAGCGCGGCAAGATCCCGAACCTGCCCTGAGCCTCACCGGAGCGCGCCAGAGGGTCGGGGGCTTCGCCGTGGCGGTCTATGAGTCGAAGTCCCATGCGGAGCTTGAGGAGATGGAGGACGAGCTGTTCCGGTTCTCCCGCATCGTAGAGTCGACACCGGCCCTGCGTCGTGCGCTGGTCGATCGTGACCTGGCGGTTGAGGCCAGGCAGGGCCTGGTCACCCAGCTGCTTGAGGGGAAGGTGCAAACCGGCACCCTTTCCCTGGTGCGCTACGTGATCACCGGTGGCCGGGCCCGTGACGTCGTGGGCACCCTGGACTGGCTGGTCGAGCAGACGGCCAAGGCGCGGGGCTGGCGCATCGCCAGGGTGCACGCTGCCCTGCCCATTGAGGACGCGCAGCGGACGATGCTCTCCGACGCTCTGACCCGACTGGCCGGTGCGCCCGTGGAGCTTCAGGTGGTGATTGACGAGCACCTGCTGACGGGCGTGCTGATCCAGATCGGGGACCTGCAGGTCGATGCCAGCGCACGAGGCCGGATTGACGTACTCCGAGAGCACCTTATGCCGGGAGGTTGGGACGAGAGCGGGTTTGGCGCCAGACGGGCACGGTCCGCGGAAACGACGACAGAGGGAGCAGGTTGATGGCAGAGCTGACTATTGACGCCAGTGAGATCACGGCGGCGCTGGAACGCCACGTGGAGGAGTACACGCCGGCGGTCGGGACCGAGCAGATCGGGCGGATCGTGGAGGTGGGCGACGGCATCGCGCGGGTATCGGGCCTGCCCGGAGCCGCCGTGAACGAGCTGCTGGAGTTCGAGGACGGGACGCTGGGCTTGGCCTTGAACCTCGACGAGGACACCATCGGCGCCGTCGTTCTCGGTGAGGTCGACAACCTCGAGGAAGAACAGACGGTCAAGGCCACCGGCCGGATCCAGACGGTCCCGGTGGGGGATGCCCTGCTGGGTCGGGTGGTCAACGCCCTCGGTGAGCCCCTCGACGGCAAGGGGCCGATCAACAGCTCCGAGTCACGCCGGATGGAGGTTCAGGCGCCGGGCATCGTCGGCCGCCAGCCGGTGAGCGAACCCCTGCAGACCGGGATCAAGGCCATTGACGCCATGACACCCATCGGGCGCGGTCAGCGCGAGCTGATCATCGGCGACCGCAAGACGGGGAAGACGACGGTGGCGATCGACACCATCATCAACCAGGCCGGTCAGGGCGTGAAGTGCATTTACGTGGCCATCGGGCAGAAGAACTCATCGGTGGCCCAGACGGTCGCCACCCTGGAGGAGCACCATGCCCTGGGGTACACCGTGGTCGTGGTCGCCTCAGCCGGCGACCCGGCGCCCTACAAGTACCTGGCGCCCTACGCCGGCTGTGCCATGGGCCAGCACTGGATGGAGAACGGCGAGCACGCCCTCATCGTCTACGACGACCTGTCCAAGCAGGCCGAGGCCTACCGCTCGGTGTCGCTCCTGCTCCGGCGCCCACCGGGCCGCGAGGCCTATCCGGGTGACGTCTTCTACCTGCATTCCCGCCTGCTCGAGCGGGCGGCCAAGTTGTCCGATGAGCGAGGCGGCGGATCGCTGACGGCGCTCCCGGTAATTGAGACCAAGGCCGGGGACATCTCGGCCTACATCCCGACCAACGTGATCTCCATCACGGATGGTCAGGTGTTCTTGGAGTCCGACCTGTTCAACTCCGGTATCCGGCCGGCCATCAATGTCGGCAACTCGGTGAGCCGGGTCGGCAGCGCAGCCCAGGTGAAGGCCATGAAGCAGGTCTCGGGCACCCTCAAGCTCGACCTGGCCCAGTTCCGCGAGCTGGAAGCGTTCGCCACCTTCGGCTCCGAGCTCGACAAGGTGTCCCAAGCCCAGCTCGACCGGGGCTATCGCCTCACCGAGCTGCTCAAGCAGCCCCAGAACCAGCCGGTGCCCGTTGAGGAGCAGGTGCTCGTGGTGTACGCCGGCACCAAGGGGTGGACCGACACGGTGCCGGTCAGCGAGGTGCGGCGCTTCTCCGGAGAGGTGATCGAGTACTTCAAGGGCAACCACGCAGCCGTGCTGGAGGCCATCCGCACCACGGGCGCGCTGCCCGCAGGCGATGAGATCGACGAGGGTTTGGCATCGTTCCTCGAAAGCTTCGACACCGGGAAGGTCGACTGACGCATGGCCGGAGGCCAAGAACGGGTACTGCGGCGGCGTATCCGCACCGTGCAGTCCACCAGGAAGATCACCAAGGCCATGGAGTTGATCGCCGCCTCGCGCATTGTGCGTGCCCAGGGTCGGATTGCCTCCAACCGGCCCTACCGACTGGGCATGGAGAAGGTGCTCCGCCAGGTGGTCGAGGAGGACCCCACCGTGGCCGCCAAGCTTTTGGGGACCCCGGAAGCCCCGGAGCGGGTGGGCGTGGTCGCCATCGTGGGCGACCGCGGGCTGGCCGGTTCGTACAATTCCGGGGTGCTGCGGGCGACGGAGCGCCTGATGGCCGAGCACCAGCGAAACGGCGCCCAGGTGACTCTATGGACGGTGGGCAAGAAGGCGCCGGCGTACTTCCGCTACCGGGGGATCGAAGTGGCGCGATCCTTCCCGGGCGTGGCGGACCGGCCCGAGTTCGTCCATGCCCGCGAGATCGCGGCCACGGTGACGGCCCCGTTCGTGAATGGTGACGCCGACATGGTGCAGCTGGTCTCCACCCGGTTCATTTCGGCGGGAACCCAGCGGGTGAAGACCCTGCAGCTTCTCCCGCTGCCGTTGGCCACCGAGGGCGGCGCAAGTGGGACTGACGGGGATGACGTCCCGGCCGCCCGATCGGGCGGCTACACCGAGTTCGAGCCCGATGTGGAGACGCTGCTGGCCGAGCTGACGCCCCGGGCCGCCGAAGCGGAGATCTTCGCCGCGCTGCTCGAAGGCGCGGCATCGTTTTTCACGGCCCAGCAGCGGGCTATGGCCGCGGCGACTGAGAATGCCGACGAGCTTGTGCGTACCCTCACCCGCGTGATGAACCGGGCCCGCCAGGACTCCATCACCACCGAGATCATGGAAATCGTCGGCGGCGCCGAAGCGCTCCGCCAATCGAAGGGAGCTTGACCGCAATGACCACCACCGCAATGCAGGACACCGCGCCGGCCGGATCGCTTGCCGACGGCCGCGTCGTGTCCATCGCCGGCCCCGTCGTCGACGTGGAGTTCCCACCGCACGCGCTGCCCGAGATCAACCACGCGGTGGAGTTCAGCATCGAACTGGATGGCACCACCAACGTGGTGACGGCCGAGGTGGCCCAGCAGATCGGCGACGGACGCGTGCGCTGCATCTGCATGCAGCAGACCGACGGCCTCGTGCGTGGCGCCGCCGTCCGGAACCTGGGCCGCGGCATCACGGTACCCGTGGGCAACGCCGTGCTTGGCCACGTCTTCAACGTGCTGGGCCAGCCGCTCGATACCGATGTCATCGAAGGCGTGGACGACTACTGGGAGATCCACCGCAGCGCGCCCGCCTTCGATCAGCTTGAGCCCAGGTCCGTGATGTTCGAGACGGGGATTAAGGTCGTCGACCTCCTGGAGCCCTACGTGCAGGGTGGGAAGATCGGGCTCTTTGGTGGGGCCGGCGTGGGAAAGACCGTCATCATTCAGGAGATGATCCACCGGGTGGCCCAGCAACATGGGGGTGTCTCGGTCTTCGCCGGGGTGGGGGAGCGCACCCGAGAGGGCACCGACATGTGGTTGGAGATGCAGGAGTCGGGCGTCATCGACAAGGCGGCGCTGGTCTACGGGCAGATGGACGAGCCCCCCGGCGTCAGGCTACGCGTCGGGCTGGCCGCCCTGACCATGGCCGAGTACTTCCGCGACGTCCAGAACCAGGATGTGCTCCTCTTCGTCGACAACATCTTCCGCTTCGTGCAGGCGGGCTCGGAGGTCTCCACGCTGCTCGGGCGCATGCCCTCGGCCGTGGGCTACCAACCCACACTGGCCGACGAGATGGGTGAGCTACAGGAGCGGATCACCTCGACCAAGGGGAAGTCGATCACCTCCTTGCAGGCCGTCTACGTCCCGGCCGACGACTACACGGACCCCGCCCCGTTCACCACCTTCACCCACCTTGACGCCACCACCGAGCTCTCCCGGCAAATCGCCGCCCTGGGCATCTACCCGGCGGTGGACCCGCTGGCCTCGACCTCGAACATCCTGGCCCCCGAAATCGTGGGCGAGCGACACTACGCGGTGGCCCGGCGGGTGCAGGAAGTGCTGCAGCGCTACAAGGAGCTGCAGGACATCATCGCCATCCTCGGCATGGACGAGTTGAGCGAGGAGGACCGGGTGACGGTGACCCGGGCCCGTAAGATCCAGCGCTTCTTGTCGCAGCCGTTCTTCGTGGCCGAGGTGTTCACCGGGGTTCCGGGCATCTTCGTGCCGATTGAGGAGACGGTCGAGTCGTTTGAGGCCCTGGTCAATGGCGACCTCGACGCCATTCCCGAGCAGGCCTTCCTCAACGTGGGCGGCGTCGAGTCTGTGCTGGCCAAGTCCAAGACGCTCCAGGACGAGGCCGGGTAGTGCCCGACGGCGTCTACGGCCTGGAGGTGGTCACACCCGAGCTCTCGTTGATGGCGGGCGGCGCGCGATCAGTGGTGCTCGAGACTTCTGAGGGCGCCCTGACCGTGCTGGACGGGCACATGTCCCTGGTGAGTGACGTGGCGCCCTGCCTGGTCCGGGTGGAGGAGGCCGACGGCACCGTCCTGCGATTGGCCGTGCACAGTGGGTTCCTGCAGGTCGACACCAGCCCCGGCGCCGCGGCTGGCCTGGCCGAGGGCGACGGTCCGCTTCCCGGCCTTTCCACCAGGGTGACGGTGCTGGCCGGCGTGGCCGAGCTGGCGGAGGCGATCGACGTGCCCCGGGCCGAGCTGGCCAAGGAAGCTGCGGCCCAGCGGGTGTCCGAGCTCAGCTCGGGGCGGAGCATTGTGGGCGACGGCGGTGACGGCGGTGACGGCGGTGATGCCCCGGACGTGGCACTGGCCCAGGCGGAACAGGCGCTGGCCCGGGCCGAACTCCGGCTGAGCGTGGCCGCCTCGCCAAGCTGATTCGTTGAGCTGACTCGGCGCGGCGGAGCCGGAATGATCCGGTCCGCGCTAGTCGAACGACACCGAGCTGAACTCGGACAGCTTGGCCAAGGCGTGGTTGGCGTCGACCTTGCGCAGCGTCCCTGACTTCGAGCGCATGACCAGTGATTGCGTGGTGGCCCCGAACTCGTGGTACTGCACCCCTTTGAGCAGCTCGCCGTCGGTGATGCCGGTGGCGGCGAAGAAGCAGTTGTCCCCCTGCACCAGGTCATCGGTCGAGAGCACGGCAGAAAGGTGGTACCCGGCGGCCACGGCGGCCCCCCGCTCCTCCTCGTTGCGCGGGTAGAGCCGACCCTGGATCTCCCCGCCCATGCACTTGAGTGCAGCCGCGGCCAGCACACCCTCGGGAGTGCCGCCGACACCGAAGAGGATGTCGGTTCCCGCGCCCGGCCACCCGGTGGCGATGGCGCCGGCCACGTCCCCGTCGGTGATCAGTCGGATGCGGGCACCGGTGGCGCGCACCTCGTTGATCAGGCCCTCATGACGGGGCCGGTCGAGGATCACCGCCGTCAGGTCGCGCACCGGTCGCCCCAGGGCCTCGGAAAGGGCGTGCAGGTTCTCGGTCGGGCTGCGGCGGATGTCGCAGGCACCCTTGGCCCGGGGGCCGACGGCCAGCTTCTCCATGTAGACGCAGGGCCCGGGGTCGAACATGGTGCCCCGCTCTGAGACGGCGATCACGGCCAGGGCGCCGCCGCGGCCCAGTGCGGTCGAGGTGGTCCCGTCAATGGGGTCGACCGCGATGTCGGTCAGGGGTGGGGTGCCGTCCCCGATCTTCTCGCCGTTGAAGAGCATGGGGGCGTTGTCCTTCTCGCCCTCGCCGATGACGACGATGCCGTCCATGGGGACTGATGACAGCACGGTCCGCATGGCGGCGACGGCTGCTCCGTCGGCGCCCAGCTTGTCACCCCGGCCCATCCAGCGGCTGGCCGCCATGGCCGCAGCCTCGGTCGTCCGCACCAGATCGAGGGCCAGGTTGCGATCGGGGGCTTGACGGGAGGGCGCCACGGCACCGACCATAGTTGCTCGCCCGTCGGCTGCTGCCGTTCAGGGACCTCCGCAGCGGCGATACTTAGGGCCATGGAGCGCATCATCATCCGGCCTGCCGGCCCCCTTAAGGGGACCGTCCGTGCTGGCGGAGCGAAGAATTCGGCCCTGAAGCTGATGGTGGCCTGCCTGCTTGCCGAGGGGCGCACCGTGCTCAGCAACGTGCCCAGGATCGCCGACGTGGACACCATGGCCGATGTGCTGCGCTCAGTCGGGGCCGAGGTCGAGCGCCTCGGGAACGGGGACCTGGCCGTGACGACCCCGGCCCCCGAGCGCCTCAATCCGGTCGCGCCTTACGAGTTGGTGGAACGCATGAGGGCATCCGTGGTGGTGCTGGGACTGCTCCTGGCCCGCTGTGGCGAGGTGCGGATGCCGCTCCCCGGTGGCGACGATTTCGGAGACCGACCGATCGACTTCCACGTCAACGGCCTCACCGCCATGGGGGCGCGCTTCGAGTCCTTACATGGGGAGATACGGGGCCACGTCGACGGCGGAAGGCTCGTGGGGACCAGAGTGGTCCTGGAGTACCCGAGCCACACGGCCACCGACAACCTGCTCATGGCGGCCACCTTGGCCAAGGGCACCACCGTCATTGAGAACGCGGCCAAGGAGCCCGAGGTAAGCGATCTGGCCGCCCTGCTGGGCGCCATGGGTGCGGTGGTGCGGGGCGCCGGAACCTCCCATATAGAGATTGAAGGGGTCGATGAGCTCCATCCGACCCGCCACACCGTGGTGCCGGACCGGGTGGTGGCCGCCACCTACCTGGCCGCGGCGGGCATGACCGCCGGCGAGGTCACGGTCGCCGACGCCCGCCCCGACCACATGGAAATGCTGTTGCGCAAGGTCAACCAGATGGGGGTGGCAACCGACATGGGGCCCCACGGGCTCCGGGCTGTCGCGAGCGGGGGCCTGGTGGCCGCTGACGTAGCCACGCTTCCCTACCCGGGGGTGGCCACCGACTTCAGCCCGCTCCTGGTGGCCATGCTGACCGTGTCCGACGGCGTGGGGATACTCACCGAGAATCTCTTCTCGGGTCGGTTCCGCTACGTCGAGGAGTTGCGCCGGATGGGTGCCGACATCAGGACGGAAGGGCACCACGCGGTGGTGCGGGGGGTGCCGCACCTCTCCGGCGCACCGGTGCGTGCCCCGGACATCCGCGCCGGCGTCGCCCTGGTACTGGCCGGCCTGGTGGCCGAAGGGGAGACCGTCGTGACCGGGGCCCACCACATCTGCCGCGGGTACGAAGACCTGGTCAGCGCGCTGAGGTCCCTGGGGGCCGACGTGACCGGCCAATGAGCGCGCCTCCCTCCACTGATCCGGCGAAGCTGCTGGCGCGCGCGCAGGGCGACGACAGGGTGGCGCTGGCCCGCCTGCTCTCCTACGTCGAGCGTGGTGGCGCGCGCGGCCAGGAAGCGGTGCGCCTTGCGTACCGGTCCGAGGCTCCCTACACCGTCGGGCTGACCGGGGCCCCGGGTGCCGGCAAGTCGACCCTGACCGACCGCCTCATCACCCTGGCCCGCTCGGGCTGGCCCGGGGCCCACGCGGCGGAGATCCCCCAGGTGGGCGTCCTGGCCGTCGATCCGACTTCGCCATTCAGCGGAGGGGCCATCCTCGGGGACCGTGTCCGTATGGGACAGCACACGCTCGACGAGAGCGTCTTCATCCGCTCCATGGCGACCCGGGGGCACCTGGGTGGCCTATCGCTGGCCGTGCCCGACGCCGTGCGGGTGCTCGGAGCGGCCGGGGTGTCCTTCGTCATCGTCGAGACGGTGGGCGTGGGGCAGATGGAGGTCGACATCGCTTCGGCGGCCGACACCACTGTGGTCGTCGTCACCCCGGGCTGGGGCGACTCCATGCAGACGAGCAAGGCCGGCCTTCTCGAGATCGCCGACCTCTTCGTGATCAACAAGGCCGACCGGCCCGGTGCCCGCGAAGCCCGCCGCGACCTGGAGCAGATGCTCGATCTCTCGGCGCCGCGCCGGTGGCGCCCGCCGATCGTCGACACCACGGCCACGACGGGGGACGGGCTGGACGACCTTTGGGACGCCGTCGTCCGCCATCGTGACGATCTTCTCGACTCGGGTGAGCTGGTGACCCGCAGGGCCGACCGGATGGCACAGGTCCTCCGCCAGGTCCTGCTGGCCCGCAGCGTGGCCCGGATTGACGAGCTGGCCTCTGGCGAGGAGTTCACCAGCGCCGTCAAGGCACTGGCGTCCGGGGAGCTCAATCCGTATCAGGCCGCCGACCGCCTCCTGGGGCACTGATCATGCCGGGACCACGTCCGGTACGGTGCGCAGATGCCTGACCGCTTCGTGACCGTGGAGCACCTCCCCGACGGCGTGGCCCTCATCCGGCTCAATAGGCCCAAGGCCAACGCGCTCTCGGGCACCGTGTTGAGCCAGATCTTCGAGGTGGCCCAGGAGCTCCACCGCCAACCACCGGGCGCCGTCGTGCTGTGGGGCGGTCGGCGGATCTTCGCCGCCGGGGCCGACATCGTCGAGCTGGAAGGCGTGGGCGCCGACTCGGTCGGCGCCAGCTTCACCAGCGCCCTGGGCACCCTGGCCACCCTCCCCCGAGCCACCATCGCCGCCATCAACGGCTATGCCCTGGGGGGCGGCCTTGAGCTGGCCCTGGCCTGTGACTTCCGGGTCTGTGCCGAGGACTCACAGCTCGGACTGCCCGAGGTGCTGCTGGGGGTCATACCTGGGGGTGGCGGGACCCAGCGGCTGCCCCGCCTCATCGGGTCGTCGCGGGCCAAGGAGCTCATTCTCACCGGCCGCCGCGTGCCCGCCCTCGAAGCCCTCGCCATCGGCCTGGTCAACCGGGTGGTGGCGCCGGACTACGTGCTGGACGCAGCCCTGGCCTGGGCCGGCGAGCTGGCGCAGGGACCCCTGGTGGCGCACGGGCTGGCCAAGTCGGCGATCGACCAGGGCCTTGAGGGGACCCTGGCTGAGGGGCTCGCCCTCGAGCAGGCCGGGTTTGCGGCCGTGGCGCGGACCGAGGACGCGGCGCGGGGCATCGCTTCCTTCATTGAGCACGGTCCGGGCAAGGCAACCTTCCTCGGCCGGTGAGCTCACCCCCGATGCCGGTCAGCGCCGGTGAAGGCCCGTTCGACCCCTCCATCCGCTGGTTCCAGCATGCGGTCTTCTACGAGGTGCTGATCCGCGGTTACTTCGACGCCAACAACGACGGCACCGGCGACCTCAAGGGATTGCGCCAGAAGCTGGACTACATGGAGTGGCTGGGCATCGACTGCATCTGGATGCTGCCCTTCTACCCCTCCCCGATGCGCGACGGTGGCTACGACATCAGTGATTTCTTCAATGTGCACCCGGACTACGGGAGCATCGGCGACCTGGTGGTCTTTCTTGAGGATGCCCACCGGCGCGGCATCCGGGTCGTGGCCGACCTGGTGATGAACCACACCAGCGACGAGCATCCCTGGTTCATTGAGTCGCGCTCGTCGCGGGAGAACGCCAAGGCCGACTGGTACGTCTGGAACGACGACGACCAGCGCTGGCCCGACGCCCGGGTGGTCTTCACCGACGTCGAGCGCTCCAACTGGACCTGGGACGACACCCGGGCGCAGTACTACTGGCACCGCTTCTACCACCACCAGCCCGATCTCAACTACGAGAACCCCGAAGTGGCGGACACCATGATCGACCTGGTCCGTTTCTGGCTCGACTTGGGATTCGACGGATTCCGCCTCGACGCCGTTCCCTACCTCTACCAGCGCGACGGCACCTCCGGCGAGCACCTGCCCGAGACCCATGCCTTCATCCGGCGCATCCGCAAGCAGCTGGAGGCCGACTACCCCGGGCGCATCCTGTTGGCCGAGGCCAATGGGTGGCCCAGCGACGTGGCGGACTACTTCGGCGAAGGGGACGAGTGCCACCTGTGCTTCCACTTCCCGCTCATGCCCCGGCTCTTCATGGCGGTGCGCCGGGAGCAGCGCTACCCGATCACCGAGATCCTGGCCCAGACCCCGGTCATCAACGAGTCCTGCCAGTGGGCGATCTTCCTGCGCAACCACGACGAGCTCACCTTGGAGCAGGTGAGTGAGGAGGACCGGGACTACCTCATGGCCGAGTACGCCAAGGACCCGAGGATGAAGCGTCACATGGGGATCGGGCGCCGGTTGGCCCCCCTGCTCGACAACGACCGCCGTACGGCCGAGCTGCTCTACGCCCTCATCCTTTCGCTGCCGGGCAGTCCCGTCATCTACTACGGCGATGAGCTGCTCATGGGGGACAACATCTACCTGGGGGACCGGGACTCGGTGCGCACGCCCATGCAGTGGTCGCCCGACCGCAACGGCGGCTTCTCCCAGGCGGACTTTGCGCAGCTGTACCTGCCCCCGCTGATGGATCCCGTCTACGGTTACGCCGCGGTCAATGTGGAGGCGCAGCTGCGGAACCAAGCCTCCTTCCTCCATTGGTTGCGCCGCATGCTGACCGAGCGCCGGGCTCTCCCGGTGATGGGTGCCGGCGCCATGGAAGTGCTGCCGTGCGCCAACCCGTCGGTGCTGGCCTACATGCGCTCGGGGGAGGTGGCAGACATACTGTCCAGCTCGGCCGGCACCGGTCCCGCCGCCGTGAAGTCTGATGACGACGGACTGGACTGGGGCCGCGGCACGAGGATGGTACGCACGGTGCCGGCCGGCAATGAGAATCCCGGCGATGAGGTGGTGCGCCGCCAGCAGGCCGTCCTGTGCGTGCACAACCTGAGCCGCTTCGCCCAGCCGGCTGAGCTTTCGCTGGGCAAGTGGGCCGGATCCACACCCTATGAAGTGCTGGGTCGGGTGCCGTTTTCGGCCATCACGGAGGAGCCCTATGCCGTCACCCTGCCGCCCTACGGCTTCTTGTGGTTCGACCTGGTGCCCGGGGCGGGATCGGGACCGGCGTGAGCCCCGAGCGCGCGCAGGCCTGGCGAGGCTTGCTTGAAGCCTGGATGGCTCGTCGGCAGGTCGACCCAGTGGGGGAGGTCACGCTGCTCCGCTCCGAGGTGCTCGTCCCCGGACGGCCGGGACTGCTAGATCTGTTGGCCCGGGTGGGTGGGCGCACGGCCCACCTGGTGGTCGGGCTGCGCCGCGTCGGCGATGAGCCCCACTTTCTGCACTCGGGGGATGAGGCGGCGCTGGGTCTGTGGGAGGACGACGACGGGCTGGCGGTGTGCACCGACGCTCTGGGCGATTCCCAGCTGGCACCTTTGCTGCTGGCCACCATCCGCGGCGTCCATCCACGTCCCGGTCCGGTAGCCGTGCTGCGGGACGACGAAGAGGCGACGGTCCTCGACTGCGGTGACCGGGGTGACCTGATCGTCTTTCCGTGGCCCGACGACGGACCGCGCCCGTCGGTGGACCTCATGGTGGCGCTCGACGACGCCGGCTTCAACCACGTGGCGGCCCCCCTCGTGCGCTGGGCCTGGGAGGCTCGGGACCTCGGGGTCGTCCAAGAACCCCTGGCCGACCGGTCCGGGGGGTGGGCTCTGGCGCTGACCTCGCTGCGTGACCTCTACGCCTCGGGCAATGCGCCCGAGTCGGCCGGTGGTGATTTCGGGTCCGAAGCCCACGCCCTGGGTACCATGACCGCCCGCATGCACCTGGCGCTCGACCGCGCCTTTCCGCGTGAGCCCCAACGGGTGTCGGACTGGGTCGAGGCCACCGAAGCGGAGGTCGCGGGCTCCGACGCCTCGCTGCTCAATGCACCCGGGGTGTCCGACGTCATGAAGGCCATCCGGGCGACCGATGTCCGGCTGCCGGCCATCCGGACCCACGGGGATTTCCACCTCGGGCGCACCTCGCGCACCGATCAGGGTTGGGTGGTGAGTGATTGCACCCCGGGTGGGGTCCTCCCGGGTGCCACGGTCCCGCAGAGGCGGTCCCCGCTCTGTGACGTGGCTGACCTCCTGTGGTCGATGCACCTGGCGAGCATGGCGGCGGCAGCTGAGCGCGACCCGTCGGGCCGCCTGGGGCTGGAGTCGCTCGGCCACGCCTGGGAGCGGCGCAACCGCCGGGCCTTCATGAGCGGCTACCTGGGCACGCCGGGCACGCCCGGGCTCACCGGCGCGGACCGCGACCTCGTGCGCCACCTGGTGTCGCTCTTCGAACTGGCCCGCTCGGCCCGGGCGGGCCTAACGGGCCAGGGCTGAGACCTGCAGGGTCTCAGCGGCCTCCTCGGGTGAGACCACGTTGATGGCCACGCCCGTCCCCAGCTCGAAGCCCGCCGTGGTGGTGGCCTTGGGCCAAATGTGGGCGTGCCAGTGGTACGGCTCACCCACCCGGTACGGTGCCGAGTGGAAGACGATGTTGTAGGCCACATCGCCCACCGTGCTGGCCAGCTGGCCCAGGGTGCGGCGGATGGCCTCGCCCACCGCGACCAGGTCCTCCGTTGAGCTCTTGTGCAGGTGCGGGTTGTGCTCCCGGGGGATCACGAGCATTTCGTAGGGCACTGCACTCCAGAACGGGCAGACGACCGCCACCCGCTCGTTGTCGTAGATGACCCGCTGCATGGAGTCCTCTTCCGCCTCCATGGTGGTGCACAGGAGGCACGAGCCCACGAAACGGGCGAAGCGGGCCTGCTCCTCGGCGAGCTCGCGGGGGATGAAGGACATGCCGAGCAATTGGCCGTGCGGGTGCTCCAGCGAGGCACCGGCCTCGCGGCCCGAGTTGACGATGGCCTGGGTGTAGCGGATGTTCGGCTGGGATGCGTGCTCTTCCAGGCGGTCACGCAGGGCCGCCATCACCAACTCAACCTGTTCCCGTTGCAACATGCCCAGGGTGGCACCGTGCTCGGGGGAGAACACGAGGATCTCGTGGATGCCGCCGGCGGAGGCCTGGGTGAACACCGGGCCGCGGTTGGCGACGACGAAGGGCTCGTCACCCTCGAAGGCCGGGTAGAGGTTGGGGACCACCCGGACGAGCCAGCTCCCGGTCGGCCCGTAGGTCTCCAGTGCGGGAGGCGTGATCTCCTCGTTCCCCGGGCAGAACGGGCAGGGGCGGGCCTGGTCCCCCTGCTGCCAGGGAGACCGGGCCACGAAGGACTGGGGGCGCTCGAAGCGCCCGGTGCTCACGACGACCCAGCGGCCCGACAACGGATCCAACCGGAGCTGGTTCATCGGCTCTCGTGCTCTCGAACTCCCCGGTGCACCAACATGTGCGGCTGCCTCTTCTGTCCGTTCCTCGTACCTCCTACGGTACAGGGTCCGCCACCCACCCCGGTATCACTCCGCGGTCGGCCTTCGGTGAAGATGGGGGGATGCCGCACCAGCCCCAGGGGGCCGCCTTCGACATCGTGCTGCTTTTCCATGTGGGGAGTGTCGCCGTGGGGTTGGCCTCCATGCTGGCCGGTGCTGCCACCGCCGCCCGGCTGCAGCGCGCCCTCTCCCGGCCTGCCCGGGTTCCAGGGACGGTGCTGCGCTACTTCCGGCCCGGGGTCAACTGGGCCGCCCGGACCGTCTACGCCATCCCCGTCTCCGGAGCCGCCCTGCTGGCGATGAGCCAGGGTGCCTACACCTGGCGTGACGGTTGGGTCATGGCCGGATTGGGCGCCTTCGTCGCCGTGGCCCTGCTGGCCGAGATCGTCCTGTGGCCGGTCGAACGGCGGCTGCAGTCGGCATTGGCTGCCCACACGGCCGACACGGCCGACACGGCCGACACGGCCGACCCGGCCCCCGGCGGCCGTTGGGAGGCGCCGGCCCGGCGCGAGGCGCGGTTGATGGTGCGATCATCCTCGCTGGCCCTCCTCCTCATCCTCGCCGGCTCGGCACTGATGGTGGCGCAGCCCTGAACGAGGGGCGAACGGTCCGGCCGTGCGCTCAACAGATGGTGTAGACGATGGTGCCGGTCCCGTCATGGCCCGGATTTCCGGCATAGCCGGGGTTCACCTTGACGATGACCATATGGGTGACCGTCCCGCTGATCGTCGATCCCGACTGGGCGATATTGTTGGAGACGATCACGACCATTTCGCTCGGGATGGTGGAAGGCGGGTGCGAGCTGTTGCCGGGATCGGAGGTCCAGGTGGCTCCGCAGGCGTACCCACCGAGGTTGTCGATGTACCCCTTCATGGCGGCAGGAGCGCTGCTCCCACTGGAGAAGACGTTGTTCTTCCACAGCTGCGCGCCCCAGAAGTTCACCGCGGTGCCGTTGGTCGGATGTCCGGCCGACACGTCACCGATGACGAAGGCGCCGCTACTGGGAGGTGAGGCCACGGTCTCAGTGGCCGAGGTGCTGGCCGCGAGGTAGTACGAGTCGCCGGCGAAGCTGGCGCTGACCGGTGCCGACCCCGCCACCTGGTTCACCGAGGCGATGGTGCAGCTGGCGGAGCCGGTCGAATTCGTGATGGCAGTGCAGGACTGGGCTCCCGTGCCCGATCCGAGGGTGAGGACCACGGTCCGGCCGCCCAGGGTGGTCCCCGCGCCGGGCACGTTCGTGGTCAAGCTGGCCGACAACGTCAGGGGGGTGCCGGTCACGGCGAACGGGGACCCGGTGTAGGTGATGGCGGACGCGGCCGGCGTGACCACGAAGTTGTTGGAGCCGCTGCTGGCGATGAGCTGGGGCGACTTGGTGGTGTCCCCGGCGAACGCCGCCGTCAGCGGGTAGCTGCCGGCCGCCTCGGTCGGGGTGAGGGAGCAGGACGCCTTGCCGTTGCTACCCGTGATGGCGGTGCAGACCTGCGTGCCGCCCAGCGTGAAGGTGACCGGCTCGCCGGCCAGGGCGGCCGACGTGGCCGCGTTGGTCAGCACGGCGGTCACCGTGGCCGGGCTGCCGAAGCTCCCTGTGGCAGCGGTGACGGTCAGGGCGGTGGGCGTGCTTATCGTCGCACTGGAGGCGGCGAAGGCCGGTCGGTATGTGGCGTCCCCGGTGAAGGCGGCGGTCACCGGCACGGAGCCGAGGGCCTGGTTCACCGAGGCGATGGTGCAGGCGGCCGCACCCCCGGGACCGGTCATGGCGCTGCAACTCTGAGCCGACGATCCGGATCCCAGGATAAAGACGACCGATCGTCCGGCCAGGGGGGTGCCAGCTGCGGGGTCATCGGTCGAGAGGATCCCGGACAGCGTCATGGAGCTGCCGTTCACCGCCGAGGTCGCGCCCGTGTAGGTCAGCGCGGTCTCCTCTAGGGTCACCACGAAGGGGGCCGACCCGTTGGCGGCCAGGAGCTGGGGCAGCGGCGCTGTGTCCCCGGCGAAGGTCGCGGTGAGGGTGTAGGTGGCAGCCGGCTCACCGGGTGTGAGGGAGCACGACGCCAGCCCGCTGGCATCAGTGGTCCCGGTGCACGTCTGGGTCCCGTTGAGCTTGAAGACGACCGGCTCACCGGACACGCCCGCCGAGGTGACGAGGTTGGTCAGGGTGGCCGACACCATCGTGGCGTCGGCGAAGTCCCCGCTGCCGGCCTTGACGGTCAGGGAGACGGGTGAGGGGGGTGGGTTGCCCACCGTCGCGGTCGATGATGCGTTGGACGGCGCGTAGTAGGTGTTCCCGGCATAGCCGGCGGTGACCGGCACGGGCCCGACGGTCTGGCTCACCACGGCGATGGTGCAGCGGGCGGCTCCCGATGCATCGGCCGTGGCCGTACAGCTCTGGGCCGAGGACCCCGTCCCGAGGGTCAGCGTCACGCTTTGGCCGACCACCGGGACCGGCGCCGAGGCGGTGCCCGTGGTCAGGACACCGGAAAGGATCATGGAAGTGGTGTTCACCGCCGTGGTGGCTCCGGTGTAGGTCAACGTGGTGGCCTCGGGTGCCACCACCACGTTGGCCGATCCCGTGGTGGCGACCAGCGGGGAGGGCGTGGTGGTGTCGCCCCCGAAGGTGGCCGTCAACGGATAGGTGGCCGCGGGCTGGTTGGACGTGATGGAGCACGACGCCGCCCCGTTGGAGTCCGTCGTGGCGGTGCAGGTCTGTGTGCCGCCCAGCGTGAAGGTGACCGGTTCACCGGGCAGGGGGGCGTTCCCGCTGGTGCTGGTCAGGACGGCCGAAACGGTGTTGGGGACCGAGTAGGTCGCGGTGCCGGGAATGACGGTGAGGGTGGTCGGTGTGCTGACCGTCACGCTGGAGGACGCGCTGGCCGGGCTGTCGTAGACGTCGCCGGCAAAACTGGCTGTGGCGGTGACCGGGCTGACACTCTGGTCTACCGAGGTGATGGTGCAGCTTGCCGCGCCAGTGGCGTCGGTGATGCCGCTACAGGTCTGGGCGGACGACCCGGAGCCGAGGGTGAAGGTGACCACCTTGCCGGTCAGGGGGGTGCCCGCCGCCGGGTTGTCGGTGCTGAGGACGCCCGACAGGGTCACGCTCTGGCCGTTGAGGGCCGTGGTGGCGCCGGTGTAGGTCAGGGTGGTGGTGTCGGGGGACACCACGAAGGTGTTGGAGGTGCTGGCCGACCCCACCGGGGTGGACTGGGTGGCATCGCCGGCGTACGACACCGTCAGGGTGTACGACGAGGCTGCCTCGGCGGGGGTGATGACGCAGGATGCCGTCCCCGTGGCATCGGTCGTCCCGGTGCAGGATTCGGCGCCGTTGAGGCTGAACGTCAACAGCTGGCCGGCCATCGGGGCGAAGGTGGTGGCGTTGGTCAGCACGGCGGACACCACGGTGGGCTGCAAGAAGCTGCCGTTGACCGGATTGACCGTCAGTGTCGTGGCCGTGGCGGCCACCACCGGGGGAGCGGCGGCCACCTCAATCTCGTTGTTGACGGAGAGACCGTAGAGCGACCCCGAGTGGGTGGGGATGGTCTGCTGGACGTTGCCGCTGGCGATGTCCACCTTCCATATGACACCCGAAGCTGAGTCGCCGGTCCAGAACGACGTCCCGTTCGGGTCGAGGCTCACCGCGAAGAGCTGGCCGGCGCACCCCGGCAGGGAGGCGCACGAGTAGGTCTGGAGCACGTTCCCCGAGGGGTCGAGCAGGATCACGCTGTCCGAGTCGGCCACCATGACGTTCCCGTTGGGCAGCACCTGGAGCTCGAAGGCGTTGGCGCCCGTGAACGGCGCCACATTCAGGTTGGGGAGCTGCGTGTTGGTGCACTTGTTGTAGGCCAGCACGTCGGTGCCCTCGGTGGTGTAATAGACGGTGCATTCGTCGGCGGCCAGGGCGATCCAGTCGACGCCGTAGAGCTCGGTGGCCATGGGGCCGATGTCGGGCTGGCGCACACCGCTGGGACTGAACTCCGCCACGTAGGGGGTGGACTGCTGCCCGACGTAGAGATTCCCGCCGAGGTCGAAGGCGAGGGAAAGCGGGTTGGAGAGGCCGGTGGCGAAGGGTGGCTGCAGCTGCCCCGAGCTGTTGTACTTGCTGATGGTCCCGCTGGCATCGTCGGCGACGTAGTAGTTGTTGTTGACGTCGAACGCGCTCCCGGCGGTGTAGGGCTCGCTCAGGCCGTCATTGAGCGTGCTGAGGAGGTTCCCCGAGGCGGGGTCGTAGATGTTGACATTGGAGTTGCCGACGGAAGCGAAGACCTGCCCGCTCTGGGTCACGGTGCTGGCCCGGGCGGTGCCTGAGGTGAAAAGGGCTCCGGTGGCGGAGAGGATCAGCAGGGTGGCCAGGGCAACGGTGGCCCGGGCGCGCCGGCCATGGAGGTGCGTGGCCTGCGGGGACCACAGGGCGGCGGAGTTCCCCCCCGGCGCGCCATCGCTGACTGTCGCTGGTGCGCTTGACATCATCATTCGTCCCCCCTTGGAACGGCGACCTGGACTGCTGCGCCGTCACTGCAGAGCCAGAACGGCCATCCAAATATGGGCCTTCCCCTGTACTCTCCGTAAGGGGCAAAAGGACTAGTTGGCGGGGGTCACGCCGGTTACCGCAGCAAGAATTGAGCGTGCGTTGTCAATGCGCCCGTCCTCTACCAACGAGGGCACGGGACCGTTGAGCAACGCGGTCCAGTCCACCGACTCGCTCTTCAGTCCCGAGGCGCGCACTTTCGTGCGCGCCTCGCCGATGAGCTGGGCCAGCAGGCCGATCCGCGCACCCGCGTGGGCTGCCAGCCGGGCACGGAGCCACGATGCCAGCGCCGGGCTCAGCCCACCGGTCGAGACGGCGATGGTCACCGGGCCGTCCCGGTGAACGGAGGGCAGGAGGAAGCTGCAGTGGTCCCGGTCGTCGGCGCTGTTCACCCACACGCCGGCGGCATCGGCGTCGGCGTACACGGCACCGTCGACCTCGGGCCTTCCGGTGGCCGTCACCACCAGGCGGAACGATGCGGCATCGCCACTGGCGTAAGACCGGCGCTCCACGGTGAGCGGTGTCAGCGCAGCCATGTCGGGGCACACGTCGGTAGCGATGACCGTGACCAGGGCGCCGCAGGCCAGGAGTCCCCGTGCCTTGCGGGCGGCCACCGGCCCCCCGCCCACCACCAGGCACGGCCGCCCGGACACGTTGAGCGACACGGGGAAGTACCCGCCCCTCGGTTCGGGGATCTCAACCATGCTGCTCAACCATGGAGGCGAGGAGGTCCGACCATGCCGGCGGCCACGGTGGCGATGGTGCGCTCGTCAACCAGGACGAAGCTCCCGGTGATCCGGTCCACCGAGTAGGAGTCCAGCACCAGCGGCATGGCCGTGCGCAGGCGGACGACGCCGATGTCGTTCTCCACCAGCTCGGAGGCGTCGGACACCTTGAGCTCGTTGACGTCGAAGGTCCCCTCAATCCCCTCCACCCTGACCGGTGTCACCCGGGTGGTGTGCTTGAGCCTGAGCCGGTCGCCTGCCACCAGCGGTCGATCGCCGAACCAGCACACCGTGGCTTCGAACTCGTCGGTCACCGTCGGTTGCTCCTCAAGGGAGGAAATGAGGTCGCCGCGAGAGATATCGATGTCGTCGTTCAGGTGGATGGCCACCGACAGGCCCACTTCGGCCCGTGGCAGCGGACCGTCCGCCGTCACTATGGAGTGGATGGTGGAGTATTGCCCCTGGGGCAGGACGATGACCGGGTCACCGGTGCGGAAGGGGCCACCGTTGACCATGCCGGCGTAGCTGCGGCCCCCACCGGGTTGGCGCAGGACCCACTGCACCGGGAGCCGGCCGCCGTTGCCCTGCCGGAGCCCGTGCTGGGAGGCCCAGCCGCCCGCCTGGGCCGACTCCAGGGCATCGAGCACGGTCGGGCCGTCGTACCAGGGCGCGGCATCCGAGCGCTCGACGACGTTGTCCCCGTTGAGGGCCGAGATGGGGATCACCGTGCACGAGACCAGCCCGAGCCGGCGGGCCAGCGTCTCCATTTCGTCCACGATGCCCTGATAGGCGGACTTGTCCCAGCCCACCAGGTCCATTTTGTTGGCGCAGACGACGAGCTGGTCGACGCCCAGCAGCGCGGCGATGCAGATGTGGCGCCGCGACTGCTCGCGCAAGCCGGACGTGGCATCAACCAGGACGAGCACCAGATCGGCCGTGGAGGCGCCGGTGGCCATGTTGCGGGTGTACTGCACGTGCCCGGGGCAATCGGCGATGACGAACTTCCGGTGCGGCGTGGCGGCGTAACGGTAGGCCACGTCAATCGTGATGCCCTGTTCGCGCTCGGCCCGCAGGCCGTCGGTGACGAAGGAGAGATCGACCTCGCCCAGGCCGCGCCGCTCCGACGCGGTGGTGATGGCGTCGAGCTGGTCGTCAAAGAGCTGTCGGGTGTCGAAGAGCAGGCGTCCGATCAGGGTGCTCTTCCCGTCGTCGACCGACCCGATGGTGGCGAAGCGCAACAGGTCCATGGTGTCGACGCCGAGTCCCTGACCGCCGGCCGGCGGTGAGGCGGGCAACTTGCTCACGGTGTCAGAAGTACCCCTCGCGTTTGCGGTCTTCCATTGCAGTCTCGGAGAACCGGTCGTCGCCACGGGTGGCCCCGCGTTCGGATATCCGTGATGCCGAGACCTCTCGGATGATGTCATCGACCGTCGTGGCCTCCGACCGCACGGCGCCGGTGAGGGTGGCATCACCGACAGTGCGGTAGCGGACCATCGCCTCCTCGACCACCTCACCCCCCTGGGGGGTGACCCACTCGCTCTCCGCCAGCAGCATGCCGTCGCGGGCGATGACCCGGCGCGAGTGCGCGTAGTAGATCGGGGGCAGCGCAATCGCCTCGCGCCCGATGTACTGCCAAATGTCCAGCTCGGTCCAGTCGGAGAGCGGGAAGGCGCGCAGGTGCTCACCGGGCCGCACGCTTCCCTGGTAGAGCTGCCAGAGCTCGGGGCGCTGGCGCTTGGGGTCCCACTGACCGAAGGAGTCACGGAAGGAGAGCACCCGCTCCTTGGCCCTGGCCTTGTCCTCGTCGCGCCGGGCCCCGCCGAAGGCGGCGTCGAACTTATGGGCGTTGATAGCGTCCAGCAGGGTGGTGGTCTGCAGCCGGTTGCGCGAAGCCACCGGCCCCGGATCGGCCACCCGCCCCTGGTCGATGGAGTCCTGCACCTTGGCCACGATCAGGCGCGCACCGTGGGCCTCTACCTGGGCGTCACGGTAGGCGAGCACCTCGGGGAAATTGTGCCCGGTGTCGACGTGGAGGACAGGGAAGGGCATCCGGCCCGGCGCGAAGGCCTTGGCGGCCAGGTGCAGTAGCACGGCGGAGTCCTTGCCCCCGCTGAAGAGCAGGGCCGGGCGCTCTGCCTCGGCGGCCACCTCGCGAATGATGAAGACGGCCAGGGACTCCAGGAGGTCGAGATGACCCAGCGGATGCCCGTGGCGGCGGACGAGCGCGGTGACCGAGGCGTCGGGCTGCCCGGGCCGGCCCGATGGCGGGCCGGCGAGGGGGCGGAGTCTGGACGAGGGGAGGGTTGCTGCGGTGTCCATGGGACCTCTGGGACCTGTTCGAATCATGACCATTTTGGTCATGTATACTTTGGTCTGCATTCCGCCGGGCGTCAAGCCCAGGTGGGCGTACCCCCGGGAAAGCGCCGGGATCCGGACGGACGCAGCGCACCCAGGCCCAAGGAAGGAACGACCGGTGACCCACTCCACTGGCAGTGCCCAATCGCCCCCGGACCCATCGCCGAGCGCCGAGGACCTGGCCGTCATCAGCAAGGGCTTCGAGACGGCCCCGGCCAGCAAGGTCATCCGGTGGGCGGTCGACACCTTCGGCGCATCGTTGGTCCTGGCCGCATCCTTCGAGGACATCGTCCTCATCGACCTGGTCACCAAGGTTGCCCCCGGCATAGAGGTCATCTTCCTCAATACCGGGGCCCACTTCCCCGAGACCCTCTCCTTCGTGGAGGAGATCCGCGTCCGCTACGGCCTGAACCTCACGGTCACCGAACCCGGACCCGAGGCGTCGGCGCATCCCTGCGGGAGCGAGCAGTGCTGCCAGTTCCGCAAGGTCGCTCCGCTGCGCCGGGCGGTGGCGGGGAACCGGGCCTGGCTCACCTCGCTCAAGCGGGTCGACGGCCCGACCCGGGCCGATGCGCCGATCGTCAGTTGGGATGCCGCGTTCGACCTGGTCAAGGTCAGCCCGCTGGTCACGTGGTCGAACGATGACATCACCTCCTACCTGGCCGACCACGGCCTGCCCGATCACCCGCTCATCAGCCAGGGCTTCCGGTCGATCGGTTGCGCACCGACCACCCGACCGGTGGCCGAGGGCGAGGACCCCCGCGCCGGCCGCTGGGCCGGTCTCGACAAGTCCGAGTGCGGGCTGCACGCCTAGTGCCCCGGGACCTCGACAACCCCTATGGGATGGAGTTCCGCGGCCGTCGCGACCGTGGCCTGAAATTCATACGGCCCTACCGCAACATCGGTGAGCTCAATTCGGTGGAGCAGCTGAAGCTGGCCCGTCATCCCTTTGAGGTGGCCCAGGCCATCATCGACACCTATTCCAAGGAGGGACCCGAGTCGATCAGCGCGGTGCCGGGCGAGCTGGAGCGCTTCAAGTGGGTGGGGATGTACCCCCAACGCCAGGGCGGGGATGCCTTCATGATGCGCATAAAGGTGCCCGGTGGGGTGATGACCGCGCCCCAGGTGCGCGCCATCGGTGTGGCGGCCGACGCCTATGCCGAGGGACCCGACGACAGCCCTGTCTTCGGGAACCGCTACGCCGACCTCACGACCCGCCAGGACATTCAGCTGCACTGGATCCGCATTGCCGACGTGCCCCGCATATGGCAGCGCTTCTGGGACGTGGGGCTGACCACGGTCCAAGCCTGCGGCGACTCGGCCCGCAACGTGTGCTCCTGTCCCGTCTCGGGCCTCGATGCCGGTGAGGTGGTCGACGCCTTCTCGGTGGCCCGGGACATCTCGGCCTTCTTCACCGGCAACCGCGAGTACGCCAACCTGCCCCGCAAGTTCAAGATCGCCGTGACCGGCTGTCTGGAGGATTGCGCCCGGGTCGAGATCAACGACATCGGGCTGTGGCCGGCCACCCAGGGCGACGGCTCCACCGGGTTCAACGTGCTCATCGGGGGCGGGCTCTCCGACGGGGAGCGGATGGCCTCCGACATCGATGTCTTCATCCGGCCCGACCAGGCGGTCGAGCTGTGCCGGGGCGTGGCCCAGGTCTTCGGTGAACTGGGCAACCGGGAGAATCGCGGCCTGGCCCGCATGCGCTACCTGGCCCAGGAGCTCGGCCCCGAGGGCTTCCGGGCCGCGCTGGACGAGCGCACCAAGTTCGCATTGGAGCCGGCCGGCCGTGAGCTGACCAACCGTTTCCGGGGAGATCACGTCGGGGTCCATGCCCAGAAGCAACCCGGCCTGGTCTACGTCGGTTGCTCCGTCCCGGTCGGCCGCATGCACGGCATTGAGCTGATTGAGCTGGCCCGCCTGGCCGAGACCTACGGCGACGGCGGCGTGCGCATCGGCATCGATCAGAACTTCATCGTCTCCGGCGTGCCCACCGAGCGCCTGGACGACCTCCTGGCCGAGCCGCTCATGCAGACCTACTCGCCGTTCCCCGGGCCCTTCGAGCGGGGCGTGGTGGCGTGCACCGGCTCGGAGTTCTGCCGATTCGCCGTAGTGGAGACCAAGGAGCGGGCCGTGAAATGGGCCCGCACGCTCGATGCCCGGCTTTCGGCCGAGGGTGCCAACGGTGGCGGCGCCTCCGACGCCGGCGTGATCCGCATGCACTTCTCGGGCTGCTCGGCCTCGTGCGCCCAGCCCCAGATCGCCGACATCGGGTTCCGGGGCGACATCGCCCACGTGGACGAGCACATTGAGGAAGCCGTCGACATCGGGCTGGGCGGCTCGCTCGGTCCCGACGCCGCCTTCATCGACTGGGTGGCCGGCGCCGTGCCGGTGGACAAGGTCCCCGATGCCCTCCTGCGCATCGTCGGCCGCTACCAGAGCGAGCGGCGGGAGGGCGAGGCCTTTTACCTGTGGTCGAGGCGCACCGCCGCCGACCAGTTGCAGGCCACGCTGCTCGGTTCGCCCGAACCGGTGGCGCCATGAAGCGCTACCGGGTGCGCGAGCAGATGAACGGCATTGCCGAGCCTCCGGGCAAGGTGTGGTTCTGGGAGTTGGAGGCCGGGGTCATCCACGCCGAGCGCTGCATCCAGTGCGGCACCTGCGTTGCCGTCTGCCCGTCGAACTCCATCGGGATCGACGAAGACACCAACCTGCCCGAACTGGTCAAGATGTGCACCGGCTGCTCCCTGTGCTGGGACTTCTGCCCCCGCGGCGGGCTCCGCTACGAGGCCCTGTGGCCCCCGTCAACCGTCGCCTCGGAGAGCGACCGCGAGGTCCAGCCCGCCCAGTTCCGCTCCGACTCGGCCGACACCTACTGGAAGATCAGTGGAGGTCCCCCCGCCGACGGGCTGGGTGCCGTGGTGGACAGCTTCGCCGTGCGAGCCTCTTCCCGACTGGACGACGTGCAGGACGGGGGCGCCGTCAGCGCCCTGCTGATCGGCCTGCTTGCTGCGGGTGAGATCGACGGGGCCCTGGTGTCCAAGCCGAGCGGGGACCCCGACGAGCAGTGGAAGGGCATCGCCACCATCGCCACCACGCCCGATGAGGTCCGGGCCGCCGCGGGCAGCTTCTACAACCAGACCATGGCGCTGGCCGAGTTGGACCTGTCGCGGTACAAGCTGCCACCCAAGCCCCGCATCGCCGTGGTCGGCACGCCTTGCGAGGTGCAGGGACTGCGGGCCATGCAGGCGCGGCGCTGGCCCACCGGGGCGCACCGGGTCGACGCCGTGGTGCTGAGCATCGCCCTGATGTGCACCAAGAACTTCGACTACGAGGCGCTCACCCTGCGGGAACTGCGGGACAAGCGGGGCGTGGACCTCGACCGGGTCTCGAAGATGGACGTCATCCGGGGGCGGATGATCGTCGAGTACCGCGACGGCGAGCTGGCGGTGGACGAGCCGGTCAAGGACTTCCACGGCGCCGCGCTGAAGGGCTGCGACGAGTGCGCCGACTTCCTCGGCCGCTCGGCCGACCTCTCGGTGGGCAGCGTCGGGTCGATGGACGGCTGGACCAGCGTGCTGATCCGCACCGAGCGCGGGCGGCTGGCCTTCCAGGCCGCCCGGGCCAAGCTGGACGTGCGCAGCCTGGACGACCCGGCGGCGCTGCTCCGGCTGGACGCCCTGGACAAGAAGATCGCCAACCGCACGCTCCAGCGCAAGCTGGACCCGGACGCCCCCCTCTTCATCGACTTCGACGAGCACGTGCGCGCCTACGACGGGACGGATCGCCAGCCCGTCTTCATCCGCCATTGACCGTGACCGCCGTCCCGACCCTGCACGTGCCCGACGAGCCCACCGCTCGGGCCGAGATCTGGCTGGCCGCGGTGCGCCGGGGCGACGAGCTGGCCGAGGTCCTGGGCGCCGGCGACGGGTTGACGGACTGGTTGTGGTCGCGCTGGAGCGCACTGGGCGCGGCTGGCGTGTCCCGGGAGGAGTTCGGGCAGTTGGTGCTGGAGTACCGGCGCGAGCTCTGGCTCTGGCTGGCCGGCGAGCGGACCTGGGCCCAGGCCTGCTCGGGCCTGGTCGGGCGCATCAGCCGCCGGATGACCCCGGTCGACGCCGGGGGGTGACGCCGGCGGGGCCCCACCCGGTCATCGACCTGTCCGGTGTCGCCGTGCGCCGGGAGGGGACCGCGGTGCTCAAGGGCGTCGACTGGCGGGTGCACCCGGGGGAGCGCTGGGTCATTCTGGGGCCCAACGGCTCGGGCAAGACCACCCTCCTGCAGGTCGCGGGCGCCCGGCTGTGGCCGTCCTCCGGCGTGGTGGAGATGCTGGGCGCCCGCCTGGGCCGGGTCGACGTGCGGTCGCTGCGGCCCCGCATCGCGCTGGTGAGTGGTGCGGTGACCCGCCAGCTCCGGGCCGACCTGCCGGCGCGCCACGTGGTGGTCAGTGGCCGCCACGGCGCGCTGGAGACCTGGTGGCACACCTATGCGGCCGAGGACTGGGAGAGGGCCGACCGCCTGTTGGACGATGGGGGAGTCGGGGCGGTGGGCGACCGCCCCTTCGGGGTGATCTCCGAGGGCGAGCGCCAGCAGGTCCTGCTCGCCCGCGCCCTGATGGGGGATCCCGAGCTCCTGCTCCTCGATGAGCCCTTCGCCGGCCTCGACCTGGGCGCCCGGGAGCGCCTCATCGGCCATTTGGGGGGCCTGGCCGCTGATGCGGGCAGCCCGCCCGTGGTCCTGGTGACCCATCACTGCGAGGAGATCCCGCCCGGGTTCACCCACGCCGGGCTGATGCACCGGGGCACCCTGATGGCGGCCGGCACCCTGGGCGATGTGGTGACCTCGGAGCGGGTGTCGGCCTGCTTCGAGGTGCCGGTGACCGTGGGCTGCGACGGCGGCCGGTGGTGGAGTCGCGCTCGTTGACGCGCCGGCGACCCCGGTGAGCAGGTCATGAAGAAACCGCTTGCCATGGGCGGCTGAGGCGAGTACAAAACACCCAACGAGGAGAAGTGCTGACGTGGTCGGCGCTGTGCATTTCCCCACCATCCACCAATTGGAACAGGCCCCTCACTAGGGTCTTCCACGGAGCGAAGGTAGGTCGTCGGGGAGTGACGATTGTGATATTGCTGATCCTCGTAGCCGCACTGTGGATATGCGTCCTCGCACCCAGTGCGTGGCGCCACCACACCGAACGCCAGGGCGTCGGTTCCATCGACCACTTCCACCACCAGCTGGAATTGCTGGAGCATGCCGGTCCCAAGTTGATGTCACCGGCCTACAGCCTCCACACCGCTCTTCCCCACGGCGGGGGAGATGATCCCTCCGGCCCGGTGCCCATCGATCCCTCCCGTCCCCGGCTGGTCCTGGTGCGGCCCACCGAAGACGAGGACGCGGCGGACGTCGACGGGGTCGACGGCTGCCACTACGAGCGGGTCGGCGTGCTTGAAGCTCCCGCCGAGCCGTTCCGCCCGACGGAGACGCGGGCCGAACTGCTGGCCTACCGCCGCCAGCAGGCACGCCTGCGCTGCACCCTGCTCCTGCGCGGCCTGACCGGGGTGGCCATCTTCACCGGCTTCCTCGGCATGGTCCCCGCCCTCCGCCCGGCCTGGGCCCTCACCGCCCTGTCCGGCTTCGGCGCGCTGGCGCTGGTGGGCCTCATCGCCTATGCCAACGAGTTGGAGACGCAGTTGCGGACCCGACGCCATGCGCGCGACCGCATGCCGCTGGACTGGAGCAGTCTCGACAGCGGCGGCCTGTCCCACAGCGCCGCCGCGGCGGGCTACCCGGGGGCATGGGACCAGGAGGACGGAATCCCGCAGCACGCCGCCCTCTGACCGCTCCCACCGCTCCGGCCGGCATCCCTTTGCGGCCGGGAGGGTCGGGTCGGCCCGACTATCCTGTTCGCTCGCCGGGGGTGTAGCTCAGCTGGCAGAGCGCTACGTTCGCAATGTAGAGGCCGAGGGTTCAAATCCCTTCACCTCCACCGGTAAAGACCCAGGTCAACGGGCTAGAGCTCAGAATTTCGGTGTTCGCCGGAATCTCAAATTCGGGCTGAGTGATTAATAGTGACTAATCGGACGGTTGTGGTCGCCTGTTAGCCGATAGTCACGATGGCGAAACGAAGCAGGCGCGGCGGTGTCCAGGGGACGGGCACGATCACACTGATGCCCCGTGGCCAATGGCGCTTCCGGGTCAGTATCGGAGGGCGTCAGGTCGACTACGGGTTCTATCCAACCCAGGAGTTGGCCGGCGTCGCCCAGGCCAGATGGCGCCTGACGCACCTATTGCCAGCAGACGATCCCCAACCGGCGGTCGAAGTCCCGGCGAGTGTGGCCGTGGGGGGAGTGCGTTGTGAGGAGTGGTTCGAGCGCTGGCAAGAGGCCAAGAAAGCCCGACGGTCGATTGTCCGGGTGAACAACAAGCGCGGGGGTGCCGAGTCGACGGCAGCGCGCGACCGCGCCTACTGGCGAAAATGGTGGTCCCCGCCTCTCGGTTCGATGTTGCCGCACATGGTCACCCAGCGCGACCTCACGGGGATTGTCGAGTCCATGAAGAAGTCGGGTCTGGCCCCATTGACCATCAAGACGCACTGGTCGGTCATCAAGGCGTTCTTCGGGTGGCTGGCGGACGAAGACGTCATAGCGGTCAGTCCTATCGCGAAAGCTTCGGTGTCGGCCGATGCAGTACGGGACCGGGTGCGCGACATCGTCGTACCGGACTTCCTCTTCATCGACATGCTCTCGGACAGGTTGGGTTCGGGACAGGATCGATTGATCTTCGAGCTGCTGCTGGGCACCGGTGGTCGCCGTTCCGAAGTGGCCGGAATACGCGTGAGTGACGTCGACTTGCCGGCGAAACGAGTTTGGATCCGCCAGCCCGTCGTCGAAGTGGAAGGCCGCCTCGTGCGCAACCCGACACCGAAGGGCGGTCGGAGCCGAGCGATAGTGGTGGGCCCCCAACTCGCGCAGCTGCTGCGCGAGCACCTCATACGAATGGGGATGCCGCCAGCTGATGCGCCACTGCTCAGGAGTGCCAACGGGAACGGCTTACGGTGGAACGGTTACATGGCCCGCCGACTTCGCCCCGTCATACATTCGACCGGGGAGCCATCGACCAGCTCTGATGACCCTGCCAATTCGACGGATTCGGGGAGCTGCAGGTGTCCCAAATCGCGCGTTGGTCAATCGTGCTGTGGGTGTCTCCTACCGATGCCGGGACTGGGGCCTCAGTTAGCGCGGCGACTGGTGCTTGCCAGATAGCTTTTACTCCCCGAGAGTTGCCAGCCAAAGAGGTAGCATTCGCTGCGTCCACGAGGTGCGAAGGGGAGAAAAGAGATGCCTGAGTTCCCTGGGATTACTCACGTGGCGCTAACGGTTACGAGCCTTGAACGGAGTGTGCCTTGGTACAGGGATCTGTTTGGCTCGGATCCAATCCTTGACGACGATACAGGTCCGTTCCAGCGCGTCGCTTGGCTTACCGGCGGCACAATCGTTGGCGTAACTCAGTTCCCTGACTTGGACAGCATTGAGCCGTTCAACGAGCGGCGGCCGGGGCTCGATCATCTGGCTTTCGGCTGTGCCAACCGCGATGAGTTAAAGGCATGGGAAATCCGCCTGAACGAACTCGGCATCCCCAACGGTGGCATCGTGGACACGCCTCACTACTCGGCACTGTCATTTCGGGATCCCGACAACATCGCACTTGAGTTCTTCGCACCCCGGGGCTAAGACCGGCGGAGTATCCGACTGCTAATAGGCCATCCCATACCGGCTCGTGGGCAGTATCCCGCGCCGGCACCCAGGGGGCGAGACAGGAAGCCGAGGGCGAGGGTGAACTTATGAAACGATGCCGCAATGGCCCATGGGAACGCTGAGGTCGGAACGCCATTCCAGAATTCACTGGGATTGCACTGGAATGTTATCGACGACGGTTCGGGTGCCATTGCGGTCGAGATGGACATTCGAGACGATCTGCGCGGCTTGGCCGGGTCGCTGGAAGGTGGCGTCATATCTACCCTCGCCGACGTGGCCGGTGCTTCCGCAATCGGATTCGCAGTTGGGATGGTTGCCACCGAGCACATTGCCGTTATTTTCTTGGCGCCAGGACGAGAAGGGCCGGTGAGAGCGACGGGCACTCCTTTGCGAATCGGGAAACACGATGGTGTCGCTGAAGTAAGAGTTGTCGACCTTGGTAACGAAGACCGGCTAATGGCGGTCGCTCTAGTCACCGTCCGTATTCTTGGAGAACGGGCGTAGGCATGGTGACCAGATGACAGCATTCATCAAATATGTGACCTTTGACTGCGCCGACCCTCGGCGACTCTCGACTTTCTGGTCTGAAGTCACCGGCTACGCGGCCATGGCCATGGAAGACGACTTTGCTGCCTTAGCCGCCCCTGACGAACGTGGTGTTCGAGGAATCTTGTTCTGGCGGGTGCCCGAACCGAAAGCAGCAAAGAGCCGGATGCATGTTGACCTCGCCTCCAAGAATCCTCAGGAGGAAATCGACCGGCTCGTCAGCTTGGGTGCCCAGAAATTGGAATACCGAGAGGGCAACGGAACGAGTTGGACCGTCATGCTGGATCCCGAGGGAAACGAGTTCTGCATCGGGTAATCCACTTGCTGACCCATCCGCAAGTGCCGATACCGGGTGGGCACTGGGGGCCCCAATAAATCGGCGGCATCGAACCCATGCCCTGCCCCATAACGATGCCGGCTCAGGGCGTAATTGATCACTGGTCGAGCAGCTCTGCCAGGTATGATTCTCGGATAAGAAACTGCGAATTCAGTTCTCCGTCAGCGTGAGCCATCGGTCGACGCCAGCGAGTCCAACCCAGTGTGCAATCGTGAAGAGATGAGAGTCGCTGTCGTGGGGGCAAACGGATTCGTCGGCCGAGAGCTATCGGCTGCTCTTGTCGAGGCCAATTATGACGTCATTGCGCTCTCGCGTCGTGCTCCAGAGATCGCTGGTGCCACAGGACTTTCGGTTGATGTGGCCGATGGGGATTCCCTACGGCAAGCATTAGCTGGATGCGAGGTCGCTTTCTATCTTGTGCACTCACTTAGTGCTGAAGACTTTCGTGCGCGTGACCGCCAGCTGGCTGAAGGCTTTGGGCGAGCTGCCGCAGCGGTGGGCCTCCAACGCATCGTTTACCTCGGCGGCCTGGGCCACGACCCCGAGTCCGAGCATCTTGCGAGTCGCCAGGAGGTCGACAACGCGCTCGCATCCGGAGGAGTTTCCATCGTCGAGCTTCGAGCGGCGGTGGTACTCGGCGCCGGCAGCATCTCGTTTGAGATGCTTCGGTATCTGACCGAGCGACTTCCGTTCATGGTCTGTCCGCGTTGGGTCCGCACCGCGATTCAACCGATCGCCTCGGCCGACGTCACGCGCTATCTGATCGCGGCAATCGACGTAGCGCCCGGCGTGTACGAGGTCGGTGGCGCTGACGTTACGTCCTATCGTGACATGATCTCGGCGTACGCTCTGGCGCGCGGTTTGCGCCGCCGCCGTATCATGGACGTGCCGTACCTGACGCCTCGACTGTCATCGTACTGGTTGGATCTCGTCACTCCGGTGGATCGTCGCGTCAGTCACGCGCTCATAGAAAGTCTCGGGACCGAGGTCGTGGTGCAAGATCAGGGGCGGACTGACGCTGCCTTCGCCATCGAGCCGATGGGACTTGGCGACGCTCTCTTGGCGGCGCTCGACGATCAGGCGCTCCAACTCGATCATGACCTCCTCAGTCGCGAAAACGGGCTGAGAGACGGCGTCTACACAGTGCGCGTCAATGCCCCACTTTCGGGCGGCGCTTCGGCGCGCCTCGACGCCGATCTCGTACGGATTGGAGGCAGCTACAGCTGGTACGGCCTAGCGTTTGCCTGGAAGACGCGTGCGCTGCTCGGTCGCGTCGTCGGGGAGAGATGGAAACTCAGCCATCCCCAAGAGGTCGTCGACGGCGCAGCGGTGGACTGGTGGTTCGTCGCTCGACGTGAGCCCGGCCTATTGGTACTGCGCGCGGTTGGCTGGTTTCCTGGAGAAGCATGGTTGGGCTATTGCTGCACGGACCACGAACTGGTCCAAGTCGGCTCGCTCCGCCCGAAGGGAGTTCCCGGGTTCATCTATTGGAAAATGCTCCAACCCGTGCACCATCAAGTCTTCCGGGCGCTCGCTCGATACCGAGTTGCGCGTGCAGCGTAACCACAAGCCCAACTGTTGAGAATGAACGGCTGGTCGCCCCAACTCTGACGGCTTTCGTTGGGAACGTCAACAAGGGCAGGGGGTGTCCCTACAGCGGGCTGAAGTCGGCTTGGGGTATCCCTGTACGCCGACTTGGGGTGCACCTTTCGTCGATCCTGGAGTTTCCCAATTGGCCGGGTCACGGACCCACTTCACAGAGCCTGGACGGTCGACTGCTTGCGCGCCGCGAGCGGTTGGAAGTAGGCGGTCCACCGAACTCCAGAACTATCGGGAAGGTGACAACTTGGCGGCAATGCAGCTATAATGGCGTCATGACCACAGCGATCACGGTGCGCAATGTCCCCGAGGACGTGAGGGATGAACTTGCAGCACGGGCCTCGCGCTCCGGTAGATCTCTGCAGGAATTCCTCTTGAACCACCTCACAGAGGTGGCATCTAGACCCAGTGTCGAAGAGGTGGTCGAGCGCGCTCGTGAACGGGCACGGCTCACTGGTTCCGGCATGAATGTCGCTTCCATTCTCTCGGATCGCAACGCCGAGCGGCGGTGACAGTTCGGGCCGACCAGCAGGTGGTGCTCGACGCATCCGCAATAGTCGCGCTGTTAGCCGAGGCGGGCCCAGCGGGCCATTGGGTGGCCGCTTCTATGTCTGGAGCACTCATCGCGGCGCCGGAACTGGCGCTTTTCGAGGCGGCCAACATCTTTCGGCGCCAGACGCTTGCTGGAGCACTCGATTCGACACAAGCTACGCTGGCCCACCAAGACCTCGTTGACTTGTCACTCGAACTCTGGCCGTACGCACCACTCGCGGAACGTGCGTGGGAGCTACGTGGCAACCTCACCATCTACGACGGTTCCTATGTCGCTCTTGCCGAACTTCTCGACACCTCAGTGATCACACTCGATACCAAGCTCGTCAACGCACCGGGTCCCCGCTGCCCGATCATCGCCTACGGCATGCCAAGCGGTTGAACAAAACTGCTCTGGCAGAGTTGTCGAACGCAGTGACTTCAAGTGACTAACCCGGATGTTTCGTTAGGGATCTGATTCTGATCCCAATCGGTCGTGTGACCTGTTTGAAAGCGATGATGTGGCCAGTCGGGCTACTCAAGTTGGTCGATGCCGTGAGATGACCGGTAGTTGGCATCAAAAATGACCTGGTCGTCCGATTGGAGGGCGTCAGAGGTCGCTCCGGCGGCGCTGGTTCGACTTCAGCGACGACACAGTGTTCAGGTGGTCAGTGGCAGTGAGCGCAGTGTGGTGAATGCGTCGGCCAGCACCCTGGCCCACGGCCATTCATGCTGGAGGCGCAGGGTCGTCCTCCGAGACGTGGTGGTCAGCCGACCCGCTACGTGCAGCAGGGCATAGCGCAGTCGCTTGGGCTCGGCGCTGGCCAGATCGCCTCCGAGCACCAGGCCCTGGGTGAAGGCGATGAGGTCTTGAGCCAGGCAGATCAACTCGACCCAGCAGGCGTTGTTGGCGAAGTCGGGAAAGGGCAGGTTGCGCAGTCCGGTGTCTTTGGCGCAGCGGATGCGGTCTTCGACGCGGGCATGACCCCGATGGCGGGCCTCGAGATAGGTGATGTCGGTGTCACTCGAGTTGGTGATGAAGACCTGGTGGCGCCACCCGCCTGGATCGAAGAGATTGAACTGGGCACCATCGTGGGGTTCTTCTCGTCGGACGATGGCCCTGGTCCCCTCGGGCCAGCGGGAGAGATCGAGGTCGCTCAACTCAGCCACGTCTGCCCCTTCGCGGATCTCACAATCAGCCGTGATGGCTTCGGTCCAGGCCGAGGCGGGAAGGGCCAATATGGCCAGGCGAACGGCCTTTCGCATCTCAAAGCCAATGGAGAACTCGATGCCGCGTTCGACCAGGGCATCGACAAAGCGATGACTGGCTCCGGCGGTGTCGGCACGCACCAACATGGCGACACCACCGCTCGGATCGATGCCCAAGGGGGCGACGGGCAGCTGGGCCAGGGCGAGCTCGAGCACCTCTATGTGGTCGTCGACGTCATGGGCCGCCGCGTTACCCGGTCGCAGCAGCACCGCCAGTGCCTCATTGGTGGCGTCGCAGAAGCAGGCCAGGGGGTGAAAGCCATAGCCACCCTTGTAGTTGGGCCCGGCTCCGATTCTCTCAGACTGTGCGTCCACCAACGTGGCGTCGAAGTCCAAGATCAGTGGCCCGTGCTGGGTCACCGGAGACAATCCGGCCGCCCAGGCGCGCGCTCGAGCCTGGGCTCGGGCTGCCCTTATGGCACCGAGACGATCGGCATCGACCGTGTCGATGACCCGAGATGCCGTTGGGGTGGAAGCCACAGAACCGAACAAGGCGGGCTGATCGCGCAACACGGACAAGTCGGAGAGACAGTCACCGCCGTCAGCCAAGGTGAGCGCCACGTCGAGCAGGACCCGGCCCGGATCATGACGTCGACTTCGCCGCACCGTCGGGGCCAACGCCTCGCTCAGCGCGCTGGTCAAGCCGGTGAATTCGGCCATCTCGGCCAGTAATCGGGTGCCGGCATGGGCAGCAATTCCCTTGCCGTCAGCGGTCACAGACAACGGGGGACGAGTGTGATTACGCTTCACCTTGGAAGTGCCCTTCTCTCGGGGGTATTTGGTGTTTCGCAACCACAAGTTTCCCAGAGATGAAGGGCTTTTCCGCGTCTATCCGCCCGTGTTCACGCCGCCTTCATGAAACGTCCGGGCTAAATGGAGAGAGAAGGGGAGGGATCATGATGGAACGTGAGGGAGCAATAGCGCTTCTACCAGCAACTCTTTTGGAGACGCCCAGGTCAGAGGGTCCAAAAAATTACATTCGCAATATAGAGGCCGTGGGTTCGAATCCCATCACCTCCACCGGATGCGCTGTACCCCATTCAGTGGACCACTTTTTAGGACAAAGTGGCCGGCTGGATGCGGGTGCTTGGACACGGCATCGTCAACCGAGGAAATCGGAGACGTTCGGCCCACTGATTGCCGGTTGATCTGATGTGACCTCGGTTCGGATTGCGGCCGGACGAGTCGGCTCGAACTATCGACGGGCGAAAGTAACGTGCGTGACGCCGCTCGGGGTGCTGACCGCCTCCACGTCGAAGCGTTGTTCCAACCCCTCGAGTCCATCCCAAAGTCGTACCCCGCGCCCCAGCACGATGGGGGCAATCACAATGTGCATGTGATCGATTAGGTCAGCTGCGAGGAACTGACGGACGGTCGTGGGACCCCCGCCGATGCGTACGTCCAACCCACTAGCAGCTTCCTGGGCGATCCTCAGAGCTTCGGCGGGCATCGCATCGATGAAATGGAAGGTTGTACCGCCCTCCATTTGGAGCGTTGGCCTCGGATGGTGTGTCAGCACGAATACCGGTGTGTGAAAAACTGGATCGTCACCCCACCAGCCTTTCCATTCTTCGTCGGCCCACGGGCCGCGCTGTGGTCCGAACTTGTTGCGGCCCATGATCTCGGCCCCGATACCCGCTCCCCAATTGCTCGCGAAGGCTTCGTCGACACCGGTGCTTCCGCCCGGTTTTCCGTGCATTTGGCGGAACGTGCGGGTGCCAAGGAACCGTTCCAGAAGCCTGCTTCCGGCGTGTCCGAATGGCTGCTCGAATGATTGTCCTTCACCGGTGCTGAATCCGTCGAGCGAGACAGCAAGGTTGTGGACTCGGACCATAGACAT